>Ga0228711_1010754_pt1 | contig 11915 bp, 10 predicted proteins | sample MedpolnodulmetaG_2_FD_177996 | JGI IMG/M metagenome (GOLD analysis project Ga0228711, IMG submission 177996) | Root nodule microbial communities from Medicago polymorpha collected in Santa Monica, California, United States - brown nodules | ecosystem: Host-associated > Plants > Roots > Nodule...
TCTGAATTAACTTTCCCATCATGGGAAACAAGTTCCCTTTCCCATACTAAACCTCACCTTCTTTGGGTGCTTAAACAAAGCAGCACTTATGATGGATCAAGCAATAATCCTTGGAAACTTCGTAGCATCCAATAAGTTGAAGAATTGAAATGATGCCAATATGGGTAACAGATATCATAACAAAAATGACAATTAGCATTATTTCCAATGTGACAAGCAATGAAACTTTGAGATACCACCTGGATGGATTATAGTACCAATGCTAAAAATAGTCACAATCATTCCATTTTATGATAAAATCCTATCACTTTCACCTATACTCACTAAATTCACCAACCAAGGAGGGTTCACAACACTCCAAAAGATTGGGATTGGACATCTTTTTGCAATTCTGACTGGTGATTGCTGGGTTAGGTGAAGATCAGGGAATAGTTGAATCCAATGAAATTACAAAAATGACCGTAACGTAGCTAGTGCCACGATTCATAAATTCAAGGGCTATAACTTCAAACAGCAATTGCTAGTAATTTATAGTGAATTTTGTCCAAAAAGAAAAGTTATTTTATTGTTGTGAACAGCATTCATAATTCCAGTGGAAGAATAGAGTATTTTTGTTATTAAGTGTGTGCCTCTAATGTTGTGATCTTGTTTATGTTGGAATTCTTTAAATAAAATGATTGAAAATGGTTCATAGTTACGTAGCTTTTCATTCCAGCAAAAAACTACAAAACAATGTGCTTGCTTTTAAGAAAACAAGTGTTTTTGTAAGAACTAATGACTAAAAGTATACATAAGAAATTATTGGCTCAACATCCACCAAGACACATGTTGTATGTTGTTTTTAACAACAGATAAACTTCAATTGTGCGGTTAGACTTAGAAAATAACCACAAAGGCACTGAAATTAAAGGTACTATTGGTAAGGTACAGTAACACAAGGAATCCAATAAACCAGAAAATTCAAAACTGTATCACAATGGTTTAACAATTTGCTCTAAAAATGAGTTCAAACAAACCAATAAGACACAATTGACACAGGAAAAAACTCTAAAATAAAACTTGTGATTTACTATAATCACACAAACCTAAGAGTCTTCCAAAAAGATTGTTATCTCATTTTGTGGTTCAAAATTATGCCTTGGAGGCAACCTTTTCCTTTGCCTTCTGAATTTTGAGGACCTTTTTCACAATCTTTTGCTCTTCAACCAAGAAAGCCCTAATGATCCTATAGAACCAGAGACAAATATAATTAGATTACACCAGCAATTAAACCAAATCATTAAATGTAAGAGCTGTAACAGCCTTTAAAAGATAAGCATACAAACCTTTCCCGAACAGCACCTCCAGACAAAACTCCGCCATAAGCACGGTTCACAGTCCTACGGTTTCTAGGAAGCCTTGATCTCTTGTACTCTGTAGGCCTCAAGTGTGGAATCTGCAATTATCAAGAAAAAATTATCTTGCAAGCTCAAATAATCATAGGCAGACCAAAAGTAAGAAACATATAATACATTGAATAGTAAAAAAGCATGTCAGAGGAAAATCATACATAACAGAAAATACATTCTGCAGTATATATCATATTATTCATGATATGCTATGCCAACAGAGCCAGCATATGGCTGTTCACGGATTCTAATTTTCTTTATGAAACAAAAAGCTCACCAAACATTCTATAACAAAGCAAAAGAACATCAACAAACAATCAAGTGAAATTTGTAACTGTTCATATAATAAGAAACATGGTAATATTAATTAAAAATAGTAGGCTTTTGCTCTTAATTTTGTTCCAAGTTAAGGCTTCAAGGTATATAAGTGTGTCATGATAGAATTTCAAAAACTAAACTGGAATCTGCAATTGTCAAGCATAAATTATCTTCCAAGCTCGAATAACCATACACCAACCATTCCAAGACAATGGAAGAGAACAAGCAATCAAGTAAAATTGTTAACTGGTCATATATTAAAAAACATGGTAAAATTGATTAAAAATGCCAAGGTTGGGATCTTGATCTAGTTAACTGTACAGGATAGGCATATGATTGTATCAAGATAAAAAATTACACTTCTAGCATGTCAATTTAGTTTAAATTCCGTATGATAAACTCAAATGTCTTTCACAATCTGACCTCAGTATTCCCATGCCATGAGCAATTGATATTTACCAAGGTTTGCATTCAAAGCCAGATATTTGCGTATAATTTTAGGGAGTTACTTTCCCCACCCTATGAGTTTCTCTGCGCCCTGTTCGGTTTGTAAAATCCGAAATATGTTAACGTGTTTTGGAGGATTTAATAGGATTTTATAGTCCGAACTGCATAGGGCATGCGAGAAACTTAATAGGGTGGGAAAAGAAGGTGCCATAATTTAATATAATTTTATTATTTTTCTTGGTCATTATTTAAAAGTTTGAAATAAACATCATACAGACAAACTAGGTGTGAACCAAACATTCACAGGCTCTGTTTCGATAGACATCTTATCTTGTAGCTTATAGCAGAAAAGATAAGACAAATTATTTCTATAACTTGATAAAAGAAAGTTAAATTATTTCTGTAAAGCTATAAGTTGTTTTTGTAAGCTATCTTGGAGAGGTTACGCAAATAAGCTGAAAATATTTTACGAACATTTCATAAGTTGTTTTCCTAAGTTTTCATGAACTGTATCACATGTGTTTATGCTTGTAGATAATCTCAAATAATCGAATATATAACCACATTTACAAGTTTTAAAGGTAGTAAAACATTGTCAAGCTCAAGGTTGTGTAAGCATTATTCAAGTTAGATAATCATGCCAATACAACTATCATACAACAACAAAAACTCATCAGAGACAAACAAAAAACCAGTTACCATAAATCACAACATAAAACTATAAACAATGGCAACAACTTTTAACTTATAATAAAATATAAGATAGCAGTGACACACATTAATGTAACATCATAAATCAAGGTAAACAACGATAATTAAGACCAATCAAACAAAACAACACATGAAAAACATTTCCAATGGAAAAAGTTAAACGAAATACATACTCCTTGAATTCTCTTGCCAGTAACAGGGCACTTAGGTCCACTAGCTCTCTTCTTAGTAGTCTGATAAACAAGCTTACCACCTACATTTCAACAACACAAAATCAAAACCAATTTCAAAACATAACAAATCTGAGATTCAGAATAGAAATTGAAATTTACTTACCAGGGGTTTTGACAACCCTGTGTTGGTTGGATTTGGTTGCGTAGCTGTGACGACGGCGATAGGTGAGACGTTGCACCATTTTCGATCGAGATTTTGCTGCCTCTGCCTCACCACTTAGCTTGTTAGGGTTTTCAGAGAAACTCAACAATGCGCCGTAAGGAGTATAAATCAGAATGATAACCTAGATCTAACGGTTGTAAATATACACTCCTCACCTACCGTTGGATGTCTTTTGTCTTCTTTTTCTTTTTTTTTTAAAGGAAGATGTCTTTGCTGATGTACGGTTTATACTAAGTAGACTTTCCACCCGTGCTGCCATACCTGTCAAATATACGACAAAATATACTTATTATTGGTGCAGAATTAAGAAAATTGGTAGTAATATTAAACTTGTTTGAAATTAATATTGTTTTTACAATTTTATTCTTTAAAAAAGATAGAGATAGAAGGTGGTGGTGGTGGTTAATTTATATTTTCAATATAGTATTTATTGTTGATTGAAGAAAAAATTATAAAACAAATAGCAGTATGTTTGTAATAAAATAATTAACGTAGTTCAAAATACTAAAGAGGTCTTATAAAAATGAATAAAAAAATTATCAAAGTCTTATATATAGGAACTGAGTCTTGGCTTAAGATAAACAGAATCTATAAGAAAAGAGTAAAGTACCTTCAACCGAAAAGGATGAAAATTGAGACCTGGCATATTCAATTAGTGGACCTCATACATCTTTAAAATGCAAATCGGTTGCACCACCATTAGCATTTCAATTGATAAAGTTACATTGTCATTGAAAAATCACCAGAAAAAAAAAAAAAGAAAAATCACTTTGATTTAGGAAATCCCTGATATAAAAATCCCTAAATTGGCAAACAAATCAAACCCCAACTATTAGTTTCTCTCAAAGTCATAAAGAATGATATGATACCATATGATAAGTTTAATGAGCACCAATATATTATTTTCCAGAAAAAAGCATCGCTTCAGAATTCATGAATACTACTCGGATTCTCATTAATCCTCCAATAGGGGAGGTTGTCCAAGTTAGGAAAAGGTTTTGTGTCTAGTTTAGCTACTTTTATGTTTTGTTCTTTGGTTGAGGTTTTCTTTATGCATGTTTTCTCTTTGTTCATTTTTTTGCTTCTGTTTTTAGTGTATCCTTCAGTGGTATGGATATTTCTTCTGTTCCAAGGTTGGGCCTACGCGCAAGGGTATCAGTTCAAGAGGATTTTCTGCGCATGTATCCTAAAAAGACTTTGGTTCAGTTGCAATATACTCCGAAAGATTGAAGTTTTGTTGTTTATGCCATTATTGATGGCTTGGTTGATGGGGAAGATTGGTGGTATCCAACCTGCAAATGCTATAGGAGTGTTGCTCCTGATTCTTGTGCTTACTGCTGCAAGGGTTGTGTTAAGCACATATTTCATATGGTGCCAATGTATACCACTAGACATGTTAACCCTCATTTGTTTACTATTGTGTTCATTAGCCCATTCGTTTGTTGGTTTTGGATGTTTGATGCATTAGTTTATAATCTGTAGGTACAGGGTTAAGCTGAATGTAAGTGATGCAACCAGTGTTGCAGTGTTTGTTATGTTTGATGGTGATATGAAAAATTTACTTGACTTGCCTTGTAGTTCCCTTGTGTTTCTTGCAAAGGTTTGTTTGTTATTGTTGGTGTATTTATACATGTCCTGTTTTGACTTTTCCACGTTGTTTTGAGGTTGTGTTGCTTTTTTATTCTCCATTTAAGTCCTATGGATTTCTTAAGTTGTCCCCCTAGTGGCGGTTTCACCGCCCGGCTACCCTGGGCACTCGCCTGGGCTCAATCGATAATTTCTTCACATTAGGCCCAACCCAAAAGCCCATTAACACACATAAAAAAAATATTGGGCAAACTCACAATTACACTGTACACGCACATGTACAAAGTCAGGAAACAACACTTATTCACCTCTCTGTCTATCTCTATCAGTCTCATTGGTGTTAATGAATTGATTAATTGAAAAATTGTGATTTTTTAAAAATTGGTGTGTCATATCTCCTAAGAATTGGTTCCTACGTTCTTTTCAGCAAAAAGAAGACTGATTCCAAGAATATAAGTTCTTTTCTTATTGAAGAATATAAATTCTTGGGTTGTTTGTTTTCTCCTTTGTTCCTTAAATCAAGTGTTGATTGTGATTGTGACGTGTTTTTCAGTATAAAACCGTTAAATGTTAATAGATATGTGTGGAGATGGATCATTGCTTTAGTGAAGGAAGTGACATTGTGCTTGATTGCTTCTCATATCTTGACCCCAAGAACTCTTTCTCCAAGTTTGATGTTGATAAGCTTGCTCGTCTTACTGATATTTATTATGCAGACTTTTTCTGATGATAAACTTGACACTTATGTACTTCAAGTGAAAAAGCATGCTTCCTTTTCTTCCTATGAAGATGTTCAAAGTTTGGCTATGAAGATGGTTCAAACTAAGAAACATCTGGTATTTCCATTGGTTTACAAACTCATTGAGTTGGCTTTGATATTGTCGGGGTTTACAGCATCCGACAAAAGAGCTTTATCAACAATGAAGATTATCAAGACTAAATTGCGAAACAAGATCAACAATGTGTTGTTCAATGACTTGATGATATGTTACACCGAGCGAGAGATATTCAAGTCACTTGATGATGTCGATATTATTCAAACATTCACTGCAGAGAGATCTTGGAAAGGGCATTTACCTCCTAATTTTATTTAGCACGCTATTGACAGGTTATATTTCATCTCTCTTATTTCAAACTGTACTTTTGTTGAAAAAATGACGAACCTCTTTTATTTCGATTTATGACTATTTATATATATTATGTCACATGTGATTTTGGGATAATTTTTTTGCCCATGCTCTATCAAATTTCTGGCTCCGCCACTGCTCCCCCTCCCTTTTAAAGGTTGAGAATGTTGGTTTATATCCAACTGAAATTGCTAAGTTTAAGGATATATGAAGATGTTGTTCAAAGTTGAAAAGTCTTCTGGTCCAAGTATTTTCTTTGATGGCTCTTTTAGGGTGAAAAGGGTTTGTGATGATGCCTCTATGATTCAGCCTTTTGATTCCATTGGTGTTGAGTACACTCCGTCCAAGGTGGTTATTTTGCCTTTGTTTGTGAATTTGTTATCCCTCATTTGTTTTGCATGAGTTATTATTTGTTGTTTGTAGTTATATTATGTGTTTGTAGTCTTTGTCAAGGAATGAAGCGGGTGAAACCTCTCCTTTACTCCCTGATTCTAATGAATTAGAGGACACTCAGATTGAGGAACAACAATTGAAGATACTCTAGACTTTTATGAAGTTATGTTGCCTTTGATTTGAATTTTTTTATCCCTTATTTGTTTATGCATATGACTTATTATTTGCTATGTGTGGTTATATTGTATGTTTGTAGTCTTTGTCAAGGAATGTTGTGGGTGAAACTTCTCCTTTGCTCACTGATTCTGATGAATCGGAAGACACTCAGGCTAAGGAGCTTTTGTCTGATCTTATTGTTACCCCAAAAAGTGTGCTCCATGTTGCTGATAAGGTTTGTGACAATTTTTATTTATTTGAGCTTCTTATTGGATGGTGATGTTTTTTTTTTGGTATTTGTCTAATTTGTAATCACTTATTTCATTCAAATTGTAAAAATTCATAGGAGTTTTCCAATGATCTGCCCAATGATGTTTATGATCTTGCAAGTGAGAATGAGGTGGTTGGTGCTTTTGATGGTGTTGGTTCTGGTGAAAGTAGTTCCAATGTTGTTCCTTTTGATGATGGTCCTATTTTGAGGTTCAAGCGTTCTGGTGTTAAAAGGAATCTTGATGGTAGTTTCCTTTAGGTTGATTTGGATGACGTACATTGGCTGAGAAATATGGCAAGTTTAAGAAGAATTGGACTCACCATGGCTTGGCTTTGTTCCCTCTGAAGAATTTCAATTTTATGTGTTGTAATAATAATTGAATTTGTGCATTACGCTGAACAATTGTGTATTTTGAATGTTTCATGATGTTGCTTCTCTTTTATATTTTGCCTAATTTCCATCGTGTTGTATTATTTGATGTAAAATTGGTTTTATGGGTCTCGCATCTCAAATGTCATGTTCTTATGATGCAATATATATATATATATATATATATATATATATATATATATATATGGTGTATCAAATTAGAGCACTACTTATAATGAGAGATGAGAGGAATGTATATTGACCATTGGATTTAATTGTGCGGTGCAGATTATATTGGTCATTAATCTTCATGGATTTTACATCTCTCACAGTACGCGCCTCTTAGCTTTTCCCTTTCTCTTCTCTCGTTTCAGATCGCATCAAGTTCAACCATGATTTGCATTTTAGTTGCCTACAATTTGCATAACATATATTTCTTAGTTTCACATCCTCAACAAAAACAAATCCAAGATCCCAAATGTCTCCAGCCCAATTCCTTTTAGTTTTAACTCATAATCTTTTTCTCAAACTAACACTAAATTCATTTGATCTACCCAGTCGCAAGTTAATCAAAAGTGTAGGTCTAGATTACAAAACCCACTTAAAAGAGTAGGAGACACCAAATTGATATAAAATAGTAGTTGGAGAGATGATTTGTTTCTGATTGTATAACATATGCATATTAAATTGATAAAGATTAGAATGAGTTTAAGTTTAGGGAAAATTGTTAAAATCCATAGTTGTTCTAATTGATTAAAGAAATTTACGACTCTCTAGTTTTTTTAAGGAAGCTTTCTAGTTCTTGGGTTGTTTTTGTGCCAGATCTGAAGCTGAAAAGCAAGGGGATTTTAATTGATATAACGAAAACCATAACAATAATTTATAACAGTTTGCTGAAATATTGGCAAGAAATGCCAGGGTACAAACAGTTTGTGAAAGAAAAATGGCAGTCTCTCCAAGTTGAGGGGTGGGGCGTTATGTCCTTCGTGAAAAATTAAAACTTGTCAAGTCCGCTTTGAAGGAGTGGCATTCAGTTCATGTTAAAAATATTCCAAGAAAAATTGATGCTTTAAAAATTCGTCTGTCACAGTTAGATGACAAAGGGGAGGAAGATGGGTTATCGACGGAAAACTTAGAGGAGTTGAGGGGAGTAACGCATGACATTCACTCTTTGTGTCACGTTAGTACCAGCATTAGTTGGCAACAGTCACATTTACTTTGGTTGACGGATGGGGATGCGAATTCTAAGTATTTCCATTCAATTTTGTCTGGCCGTCGGAGGCGAAATGCAATTGTTTCGTTTTTGGTAAATGGTACTCTAGTGGAAGGTGTGCATCCCATAAGGAATGTTGTTTTTTCTCATTTTAAGGAGCATTTTGCCGCACAGGAAGTCTTAAGGCCAGGGGTTGAAAATTTGTTGTTTAAAAATTTGTCTAATGCGAAAGGAAGTGGTCTTATAAAACCATTTTCGGAAGGTGAAGTAAATGTTGCAGTGTGGGATTGCGACAGTTTTAAAAGCCTCTGTTCGGATGGTGTGAATTTTGGTTTCATCAAGGAATTTTGTGAAGACATTAAAGGTGACGTGATGCGTTTTATCTCAGATTTTCATCGGAATGGCAGATTGACAAGAGGTATAAACACTACTTTTATAGCACTTATACCTAAAGTTGATAGCCCTCATAGAGTCCAGGATTTTTGACCTATTGCTTTGGTTGTTTGTCTGTATAAAATATTGTCAAAGGTGTTGGCAAATAGGTTGAGAATGATTATTGGTCGGGTTGTATCAGAGACACAGACAACTTTTGTGAAAGATAGGCAAATTCTTGACGGCATTTTAATTGCAAATGAGGTGGTTCATGAGGCCAAAAATTCTAACAAGGAGTTGATGCTTTTTAAAGTTGATTTTGAAAAAGCTTATGACTTGGTGGATTGGGGATATCTGGATGCGGTTATGCATAAAATGGTGTTTCCGGTGTTATGGAGGAACTGGATAGAATAATGCATAAGTACAACAACTGCATCTATTTTAGTAAATAGCAGTCCAAAAGATGAGTTTCCTATGCAAAGGGGGCTACGTCAAGGGGATCCTCTTTCTCCTTTTCTTTTTTTGTTAGCTGCTGAGGGGTTAAATGTCATAATGAAATCGGTGGTGGAAAATAATTTGTACACGGTATGGGGTTGGTTTGTCAAATTTGGTTGTAGTGTCTCATTTGCAGTTCGCGGATGACACATTGATTTTAGGTGAGAAGAGTTGGGCCAATGTGCGAGCCTTAAGGGCGGTGTTGAATTTGTTTGCGGAGATGTCTGGTCTTAAAGTGATTTTCCATAAGAGTTTACTGGTGGGAATTAATATTGGGGATTCGTGGTTATCAGAGAAATCATCTATCTTAAATTGTAAAGTGGGCAAAATTTTGTTCATGTATCTTGGTTTGTCGATTGGAGGTGATCCCCGGAGGTTAGCCTTTTGGGAACATGTGGTGTCTACAATTAAAGCTAGGTTGGTGGGGTGGCAAAGTTGTTTTTTTATCTTTCGGGGGCCGTTTAGTTCTTCTCAAGTCTGTCTTGACCTCACTTCCTGTCTACGCCCTTTCCTTTTTCAAAGCTTCGTCAGGTATAATTTCTCTCATTGAATCTATTTTTACAAAAAAAATTGGGGAGGGAGTGAAGATAATATGAAAATTTCCTGGATTGCTTAGAGCTCTATTTGTTCACAAAAGGAGAATGGAGGTGAGGCGGTTGAAGGAATTTAATATAGCTTTGTTAGGAAAATGGTGTTGGAGAATGTTGGTGGATAGAGGTGGGTTTTGGTATAGGGTCTTGGTGGCGAGATATGGTGAGGAGGCAGAGAGGTTGGAGGTTGGGGGCCGGAGTGTGTCTCATTGGTGGAGGGAGATAGTGAAGATTAGGGATGGGGTAGGAGAGGATGATGGAGGTTGGTTTGCAGAGAGGGTCTCGAGAGTGTTAGGGGATGGCACGAACACCTTCTTCTGGCTGGATAGATGGGTAGGAGATGTTCCTTTATGTAGGAGGTTTGCTCGCTTATTTGATCTCATGACAAATAAGTTTAGCACGGTTGCTGACATGTATGCTCGTGGGTGGGAGGAGGATGGTGAGGCTTGGAGTTGGAGGAGAAGATTATGGGTGTGGGAGGAAGACATGGTAGAAGAGTGTAGGACTTTACATGACATTGTTATTGTGCAGTCTAATGTATCTGACAGTTGGCATTGGGATCCGGACATTCATGATGGCAATACAGTGAGAGGCGCTTATCAGACACTAACATCTTCGGTCTCTCCCACAGCTGATGTAACCGTCAACCTTGTCTGGCATAAGCAGGTTCCATTGAAGGCTTCCATTGTTGCTTGGCGATTGCTGAAGGACAGATTACCAACCAGACTCAATCTTCACAGGTGTGGTGTTCTTGAGGCAGCGGACACTTCGTGTGTGTCGGGATGTGGCATTGATGAGTCGACACCCCATTTGTTTCTTCATTGTCCTGTTTTTGGTTCTTTATGGCAGCATTTTAGATCATGGCTTGGCGTGTCTGGATCTGATCCTTAAAATATTAGTGAGCATTTACATCAATTTATTCACTCTACAAGCCACTCAAAGGCGCGTCGGTCATTTTTACAACTTCTTTGGCTTATTTGCGTTTGGCTAATTTGGAATGAACGCAACAACAGGTTGTTCATTAACATTGAAACACCAATTTTACAGCTTTTAGAAAAAACAAAAGTTCTTATTTGTTTCTCGGGGTTATCTCATGTATGTATCTACACCCTTAAATAATTTAGAATGAATTTAATAGTTGGTCCTTATCTGAAAAATATAATTACTCGCTTTTTGTAATGTAATATAACTGTTGAAAATAAATGCAAAATACTCATATCCAACGATTTCAATTGTGGCTGAACGAATAACAAATTTTTGGTACCTTTTTGCATTCTCCGTTTATTACACCTTACTTTATACTTCCTAAACTACTTATAATTTTTTTCTTTCTATTTCGTTGATTGGTTAGAAAGCTTATTTTTCTTAATAATTGGATAAGAAAAATTTATTTTGGATTATCTATCTGTTGTGATTGTGAATTATGGATTGAGTAATGTTGATTCCTTTCCTGTGGCTCTCATGTGTAATGCACCAATATTTGATATACATTATTTTAATAATTAATTGTTTTATTATTTATTTAACAACATATTTCATTTATAAAGAATTTAAGAAAATTATAATACTCTTATTTTAATTAAAACATTTTAATCTAAAGTCAGTTTATTTCATGGAACTTAACCTATGATATTTTAATTAACAATTTTATTCTCTCATATTTCAAGCTATTTTATTCATCTTAATTTCTAATAGAATTACTACAATTGTTGAGTGGTGAAGTCTTGCACATTCCATCCCTATGTCACGGTTTCACCCTTTGCGGTACCATTTTATCACTGAAAATCCAACTTAATTTTCTCTACCCTTGCATAACCGCCCCTTCATCAATATTTACTTGGTCAAAAATTGATCTATTCTCATGCTTTTCATCGTGTCTTAATGACTTCCTTATTGTTAGGAATGACATAACACCCACTTCCCTATAATTAGGTAATTTACTCCCACATTGAATGTGTAATATCCCGCTCGTCAGCATCAGAATTATATCAGTCGAAGGTACACCAGAGAACAATGTTCATGAGACTCACTACGGTGAGGAATGTTTTACGACACAGTACGAGTTGAGCACGAGTTAATCAT
>Ga0228711_1010757_pt1 | contig 11912 bp, 7 predicted proteins | sample MedpolnodulmetaG_2_FD_177996 | JGI IMG/M metagenome (GOLD analysis project Ga0228711, IMG submission 177996) | Root nodule microbial communities from Medicago polymorpha collected in Santa Monica, California, United States - brown nodules | ecosystem: Host-associated > Plants > Roots > Nodule...
CTTATTTTTTTTTTAAAAAAATATATATATATATATATATATATATATATATATATATATATATATATATATATATATACTAATCTAGTTTGTTACACTTTTTAAAGTAGAAAAGAAAACAAAATTGGACATATATATACCCATAACGTGTTTGTTACACTTCTACTTTAATATTTGAATTTACTCTTATATATTTGTATTTAAACTTGAAGGTTATTTTGAAAAGAGAAAAAATCAACCCAAAAAAGTCAAAAGTCAAAACATACTATTTTATTTAAATAGTATAATATAAGGGAACTTCTACGGTACACTTGCAAATGAAGGTGTACTGGTACCCTTACTTCAAAAATCTATAAATTAACAATCATTTTTATGAAATAAATAGCTCTTTGTTGATATTTACATTTTAGGAAATGTCATTTCATAAGAAAAAAACATCAATTCATAGTTTATAAAAGTCATACTCAATTTTTTTACTTTTTATCGTAAAAAATAATCAAATTTTCTATTATGAGTAATAAAAATTCAGAAAAATTAAATTTTACTTTGTCGACGTTTTTGGTAAATAAGATTTAGTTATTAAAATTATAGGTGATAGGAAATAATTTTTTTCTTTAAAAACTAACTCGTTTAACTATTAATTTAAGGATTTGGTGTACTAATACACTCAAAAATTTTAATATACCATAGAATTTGCCTAAATATAATGGTCTGATATCCAAACTATGTTGACACTCCGACGATTTCAATATAGTCATTTGCAATACCACGTAAAAATACAACCATTTGCAATACCACATAAAATTTATTGAATAATATTAAAAGGTATGGGTACAACTTGGTGGGTACAAGACCAAAACTCAAGGAAAATAATTAAGAGAATCTATAATAAAGGCAAAAGCATTATATTTCTATAAAACTCTTCAGAATAAAAGTATAAACATGGTCCCACCAATGATTATCAACATGATCAAGACCATAATTAGCTAACTTGTTTGTAATATAATTTTCTTCCCTAAAAATGTGAGAAATACGAAAATGTTTATTAGAGCAAACATTTAATCAATTGTCCATTTGTCCTAACAATTGCGTATCCTACAAGAAACTAGAAGAACATTGGAGAAAGTGAGAATTTTTTTTTTCTACCATACTTTTTGCCAAAAATTTCAAAACTACCCAACTTTTTCAAAAAAATGCATAATTACTATACTTTTTCAGATTTTCTGGTACCACCCCACTTGGAGTTGCGGGATACCCTCAAAAGTGACTAAATTTTTGTCCTTATTATACCCCACAACTCCAAGTTGCGGGGTAGTTTCCTTATTTTTTTTTTCGAATTTTTTAAATATCCCTCCATCTTGACTTGCGTGGTATTTTTGGATTTTTTTTAAAAAAAAATTAAATACCCCACAACTTGGGGTAGAGTGGTATAATAAGGACAAAATTTCAGCTGCATCGATTTCCGTTCTTGCATGCATAATATATAAAAAATAATTAAAATAACTTATTATAATAATTTAGGCATTAATAAAAAAAAGTAATTATAATAATAATCATAATATTTATAAAATAAAAAACATACCAAATACAATAAATATGAAATAAAGACTAGATTGCTACTGTTGTCCCACACCCTCGTCTTCGACGATTTCTTCAATTACCATAAAATCTACAATTATTATAAATGCCCTGTTGTCCCACACCCTCGTCTTCGACGATTTCTTCCACGATTTACTTGAGGGTCATGTTGGTCTTCGTCATTGTTATCTGTAGTTGATTGTATCTGACTACCATAACCCAACGACAACGACACATCGTGTTCCCTTGTTGGCCATCCCATATCTAGAAATTGTTCATTGAAGTTCAATGAAGCCGGAGAGAAGTGAGATAGTAGGTATGTTGGTGTTGGTGGGTGATTGTAGTTTTGTTTGGTGTACATTGGGTATTGTCGGTTGTTGTAGGGGGTAATTGGTGTTGGACGGTCCAGCTTGGTTTGGGTCATTATAGGAGAAGTAGTTGTTGTTGGACGTGCTAGCTTGGTTTGGGTCATTGTAACCAAAGTTTGGCATTGAATTTTGTTGGTAAGTTGACTGATAATGAGGCTCATATGCATTTCTCACATGTCATTGCCGCATGTTCTAGCTTTTGTCACGACTACAAGACTTTTGTCGATAAAAAGTTCACGAATGAGTGTGTATACGCCGTATACAACATCCACTTCGATGTGGTTCACCACCAGACATATTGGCCTGATTATGAAGGACAAAAGGTGGTTCCCAACAAGTCCATGTGTAGGGAAAAGAAAGGTCTTCCACCAATTACTCGCATTAGGACCGAGATGGACGATGTGAAAACTGAGAGAAGATGCGGTGTGTGTCGGATGCCCGGTCATTCCCGCAGAGATTGCATTAATATTAGAGATCAGTAGCAATCTAGTCTTTATTTCATATTTATTGTATTTGGTATGTTTTTTATTTTATAAATATTATGATTATTATTTTAATTACTTTTTCATTAATGCCTAAATTATTATAATAAGTTATTTTAATTATTTTTTTTATATATTATGCATGCAAGAACGGAAATCAATGCAGCTGAAAATTTGTCCTTATTATACCATTCTACCCCAAGTTGTGGGATTTGGATCCTCTCCTGCCTTTTTTGTGCAGCCTCCTCTCCTTTTCTAATCCAATGGTTGATTAGCTCATAAATGAACAAAAAACAGCACCAAAGAGAGAAAAATAGTGAATGAATGGCTTAGATTATGGCAGAACAAACTGCATGAGAGAAATGGTTGGAGAGGATCCAAATCCCAAGTTGTGGGGTATTTTAATTTTTTTTTTTAAAAACCCCAAAAATACCATGCAAGTCAAGATGGAGGGGTATTTAAAAAATTCGAAAAAAAAAAAAGGAAACTACCCTGCAACTTGGAGTTGTGGGGTATAATAAGGACAAAAATTTCGTCACTTTTGAGGGTACCCCGCAACTCCAAGTGGAGTGGTACCAGAAAATCTGAAAAAGTAGGGCATTTATGCAATTTTTTGAAAAAGTAGGGTAGTTTTGAAATTTTTGGCAAAAAGTAGGGTAGAAAAAAAAATCTCAACTACTAGCCTTGAATCACATTCTAGCCAAACAAAATTTCAATTTTTTACCTTTGGCAATCTCAATTTTTCTCATTGCAGCAACAAGTTCAGCAAGCAAAGAATATTGAATACTAGTATAAGAGCAAAAGCCACCAAACATATCTCCATCATGGTTTCTAAAAATCTCCCCAATAGAAGCATGCCATTGTGATACTCTAGTTGTACCATCATTATTAATTTTGACCCAACACATGGGAAAAAGAGACCAAATAACCTCTATAACTTTAAGACAATGACCAAGGTTGCCAACAATATTAAAAGCTTTCAAAGCTTGAAGGTCAGATATATGATTAGACATAAAGCCCTTGGAAAACATCCAGAAAAAGAGCAAGTTTGCTGAAAAGTAATTTTCTTACTCTGAAATTGATTCATAGCAAACCAAATAGCATTAATAATATTTTTTGGAGGAGATTGTGATATCCCTAATTTGACTACTATTCAACCAAGTAGACTTCTGCAACAAATTCAAAATAAGGTGCCATTTAGTTTACACCACCAAATAGAATGTCCAAACTTACACCACTAAAATAACACCTTGTAACAACTTTTTCATCATAAGATCTGGACCGTTAGAATAAATTTATAATATATCAATGGCTTATATTGAGGTGGTGTTAGTTGGAGCAATGTATTTAGTGGTCCAAACTATATTTTGCCTCAAAATAGATGTAAAAGTGAGCAAGTAGTGAGGCATATATGAAAGCTATGCTCAAACTTTAAAAACAAATCTTGTTTGATGTTAACTAATTTAGTCCATTCTCTGTCGTTACTATCATCCATAAAAGTTGTATTTTAAGTGTGGTTGATCAATGGACAACTCTATTAATGTACACGTTGAATTGAATCATTTACATCTCCAATAAATTTTCTCAACATTGTCTCATATTTTTTACCTTCACCATTTTCAAGATATACATCTACAAAGTATATTATATAAGCATTACGTGTATCAAAGAAATATCCTATAAGTACCCCCATGAAATATTTTTAAAAAAATGCAAAAATTAACTCTTATGCTCCTTGGATACATATTTATGGGTATCCACGAAGTATTACTTTCCGATACATATCTGATACAAACACATCTCCATTAAGGAGTACCTAAATTTCATTGGAGTAGGAGTACACATTGTGGGTAGGAAGTAAATTCTTTTGGATCTTGATGAGAGATTGGGAACATCGACTGAGAACAATCACACAGACAATTTGACAATATGTATTTACCTAAAACTTTTAGATATAAAGATTTTTCATTTATACGTGGTTCAACCTTCAATTTTCTATCAAATGCGACACTTGTATTTTGGTTCGAAAAATGTGACGTTTCTAATTAACTAATGAGTTTTACTTTTCCCACCCTATGGCTTTCCTCGCACACCCTATTTTTTCCAAAATTACCCCTGGTTCGGATTTTGTTTTCCGGATTGAATTGTTATAATATACCAGATGTATCCGAATTTTAAAATCCGAAGTGACATTTTTCCAGAACTTTTTCATTTTTAAACTGAGATTCGTAAATAAATGCAAAAAAAACATATAAAACAGAAATAAAAAGACAAAAAGATAAAAACAACTCATTTCATTGATATTTAAATAATACATTACAATAATGTTGAAGCTTTTTACATAAGAATCTAAAACTTTGTCTAATCTTATTACATAAGAACCTAAAACTATTTCTAGGGGGTAAGCTATACTTGTGGCTCTGGCTGAGAGGACATACCAGAAGCTTCACTGTTGGTGGGGAGACAGAGGGGGCACAGGGGCCTCTAGGGAGCAAGAGACCATGATGGTCAAACTTACACCTAGACAGACCAACCTCACACCCAGACTGACCCCTTTTCTATTGACCGATCATATGACCCCTGATGGATTTCTAAAGAGGCTTCTTTCTATGAAAGGCCAACGATGGAAATACATCGTTGTAGAAGAAGAGAAGAGGAGGAGAGGGTGAGAGAGGTTTGTGTGAGAAATGGTGGGGGAGATGGATGGTATTTATAGGAAGGGAGGGTTGAAAAACCATTAATGGTAGTCAAAAAACGTGTAAAAACACGTTTTATAAAGTTGACCAACGCCCAAAACGTTTTCTTTGTGGTGAAGACCACCGGTCAAAACTTCTGTTGCAGTCCGAAATATATAATTCGGATTACACATGGATTCCAGATTATATATTTCGGAAAAATACGATTATGGCGTGAACCAAAGGGAAACTTAGGACTTTGTGTATGGTGAGTGTCGGTTCGGATTTTAGAATTCGGATTGCTTCAACATTGGATTCTTTTGTGTGGTCCACATTGCACCAACAATTTTTGTGCTCCACAACGCCCAGATACCTGTATAAATAGGGGTCCTTATTTCATTACAAGTAAACTACATCAGAAAAAAAAATCATGGAATTCCCTGGCTTTGATCCGAAACCAAGCTAGTGACAGTCTACTACAACGGTGGAACATCACCCAATCTGTTTAAGATTCACAACGATGTCACCCTCTCCGGGTTGAAGGATGAGCTAGATCAAATCAACTGTCAACTCAACCACAGAGACACGAGGAGGGTGGTCGATGTTGAATATCAATGTTCGTTGTCCGACTCAGCCAGATCTCTTCGGTTCAGCCGGATGAAACTCACGAACGACGGCAACGTGAGAACCATGTTGTCTGTCTTTGGTCAACACAGTACTAGAGGACCGATCGAGTTGGACGCTTCGTTGGTTAGATCTGTTGAACAAATTCTGAAAAGTTTGCACCGGTCCAGGAACGACGAAGAGATTCGGGCTCTGCTGAAGAGACAAGAGGAGGAAGAAGTTAGTTTAGATGATCCGTGATAATGTGCTATGTTTTAATTAATCGCGTGTTTTACGTTGTTTTAATTGTGTGTTAGTTTTTTTTTTTGACAAAAATTGTGTGTTAGTTATATGTTGTTGAATTAAGTTGTTGCATTATGTTTTGAATAATATATATATTATTTAAACTTTCATTATGTTTTAATTTACGTCAAAGATGTTCATTTAATCGATAAAATAACCAAAGATATGCAGTCCGGATTATGAAATCCAGATTAACATAGGGCGTAAGCGTATTTCGGAATACGAAATCCGGAATACTTCAGCATAAGATTCTTTTGTATGGACCACATTGCACCAAGAGTTTATGTATTGTCATGGTCATTGTTGACCGCTTATACGACCCCTGCAATTGCATTGCAGCTTATGCGGGGGTCGTATAACGGTCAACAAAGACCCTTGACATAAAAGAAAGCACAAAATATTCATATCGTATTTGTCCGGATTTTATTTTCCTAAAACACTAACAATCTGGTCCGGAAAACGAAATCCGAACCAGGGGTATTATTGGAATTTTTGTCGGGTGCACGAGAAGACAACAAGGTGGAAAAAGTAATGCTCTTGACTAATTTCAAACTCAAATTTTAGAACTTTTTTAGCCCAACCCATATGGAGTGCTTGTTTTGGGCTGTTCAGTTCAATCCCCTCCTTTCTTCTTCTTCAAGTTACTTAAAGTATGTTTTCAAAAACATGAGAAGTCAACACCACTACATGAGAACTGGTGCAATTCGTACCAAAAACAAAAAGTTAGTTCACTAGTTCAAACGAAAACCAAAATCCAAATAAACCCTCATACACCATTAAAACACAATGAACATACATCCTCAAAACCTACTAGGTAGTTTACTGGAATCAGCAGTTTCAACACATTGTTCCATCCTAGGTCGTACCATCCATGCACACATCATTCGCACACATGTCACCCCACTCCCATCTTTCCTCTCCAACCACCTCGTCAACATGTACTCCAAACTCGACCTTCTTAACTCAGCTCAACACTTTCTCTCACTCACTCATCTCCGCACCGTTGTTACTTGGACCTCTCTTATCTCCGGTTGCGTTCATAATCGTCGTTTTCTCCCTGCACTTCTCCATTTCACCAACATGCGTCGTGATAATGTTCAACCTAATGACTTCACTTTTCCCTGTGTTTTCAAAGCTTCTGCTTTTTTGCAGATGCCCATGACTGGTAAACAGATTCATGGTCTTGCTTTAAAGGGTGGGATGATATATGATGTGTTTGTTGGGTGTAGTTGTTTTGATATGTATTGTAAAACTGGTTTTCGCGGTGATGCTTGTAACATGTTTGATGAAATGCCTCATAGAAACTTGGCTACTTGGAATGCTTATATTTCCAATGCGGTTCAAGATCGAAGGTCTTTGGATGCGATTGCGGCGTTTAAGGAGTTTCTTTGTGTGCATGGAGAGCCGAATTCCATTACATTTTGTGCGTTTTTGAATGCTTGCGTTGATATGGCGAGATTGAATCTCGGGCGTCAGTTACATGCTTTTATTGTTCGGTGTGGATATAAAGAGGATGTTTCTGTTGCGAATGGGCTTATTGATTTCTATGGGAAATGTGGGGACATTGTATCTGCTGAAATGGTTTTTAGTAGAATTGGTAATAGGAAGAATGTTGTTTCATGGTGCTCTATGCTGGCTGCTCTTGTGCAAAACCATGAGGAAGAGAGGGCTTGTATGGTTTTCCTGCAGGCGAGGAAAGACGTTGAGCCTACGGATTTCATGATATCGAGTGTGCTTAGTGCTTGTGCCGAGCTTGGGGGGCTTGAATTGGGAAGGTCGGTTCATGCTCTTGCTGTCAAAGCATGTGCTGAGGATAATATATTTGTTGGGAGCGCACTTGTTGACTTGTATGGAAAATGTGGAAGTATAGAGAATGCTGAGCAAGTTTTTAGTGAAATGCCGGAAAGGAACTTAGTAACATGGAATGCAATGATAGGTGGATATGCCCATCAAGGTGACGTTGACATGGCCTTGCGTCTATTTGAGGAGATGACATTGGGTAGCCGTGGTATTAGACCGAGTTATGTGACACTAGTTTCTATATTATCAGCATGTAGTAGGGCCGGGGCAGTGGAGAGGGGCATTCAGATATTTGAGTCAATGAGATTAAACTATGGAATTGAACCAGGTGCTGAGCATTTTGCTTGTGTTGTGGACCTTCTAGGGAGATCTGGTTTGGTAGACCGTGCTTATGAATTTATTCAAAATATGTCAATTCAACCCACTATTTCAGTGTGGGGAGCTCTACTCGGTGCTTGTAGGATGCACGGGAAAACAGACTTGGGAAAAATTGCTGCAGAAAAATTATTTGAGCTTGATCATGTAGACTCTGGCAACCATGTAGTGCTTTCTAATATGCTTGCATCTGCTGGCAGGTATTGATTTTAAACCATGTTAACTAATTTTCCTTCTTGAATTGCCTTGCTTAGTTAGATGAATTGATAGTTTTATTTGAAATTTTTCGTCCTTCCTTTATTATTTTTTTTCTTTTTCATTTTTCTTCAGTTGCTAACATATCGAGTTGAAACTAAAGTAACGTTGTCACTTTCATATGACTCAAACATTATCATAGCTCTTATGGTCATGCTTGTTGTAATTGTTAAATGCAGATGGGAAGAAGCCACTGTTGTCAGAAAGGAAATGAAAGACATTGGTATAAAGAAAAATGTTGGATATAGTTGGATTGCTGTAAAAAACAGAATCCATGTTTTCCAAGCAAAGGATAGTTCTCATGATAGGAACTCTGAAATTCAGGCTATGCTAGGTAAGCTCAGAGGAGGGATGAAGGAGGCTGGTTATGTTCCTGATACCAATCTATCCCTCTTCGATTTAGAAGATGAAGAAAAAGCTTCAGAAGTTTGGTACCACAGTGAGAAAATTGCCCTTGCTTTTGGCCTCATAGCTCTCCCTCAAGGTGTGCCTATACGTATCACAAAAAATCTTAGAATTTGTGGAGATTGCCATAGTGCCATTAAGTTCATCTCAAGAATTGTTGGGAGAGAAATTATTGTGAGAGATAATCATCGTTTTCATCGGTTTAAGGATGGTTGTTGCTCTTGTAAAGACTATTGGTAATACTATTTTGTTATATTTATTTCATACATGCCTCAAAATATATAGCAAAACAGAGAAAAACAGAATAAAAGGGAAGAAAAATATATCTACACTCGTAGTCATAAAAGTGTTATTTGCACACCATTTTTTATCATATTATTTTGCACCGTCTTTTTATTAAATATTAAATGTTTTAAAAATTTCTAATGCACCTCCCTGAATCTATATTATCTCAAAGTAGAAAAGATGCTAAGAAGATGTAAGCATTATTATCTGAAAAAAATTATGGTATACAAATAACAATACTAACAATGTTGGTAACTCTGCTAAAAAAACAAGTTAGTAACTCGAACATTGTTCTAATCTTTCGAAGTTGACCTTTTCCTAAAGGTTTTATAGCCATATACAGTCATGCTTACTCATCATACATACTTCTATATATTTTGGAAATAATTTTTTTGGGACTACCTTATGATCCCGAAAGTGTTAGAGAGATTTCATTGTATTTTTAATTATTTGAAGAATACTCAATTTAACCAATTGACAGAGTTTATTGTTAGTAATATTTTTGTGATGAGTTTTAATCTCATAAAATATTTGAAGAAATATTGTGAAGTATGGTATTATTTGTAGTTTTTTTTAATCAATTTTGGTAGCTTGAGATTATGATTATTTGCGCAGATGATGATAATACAATGATGTTAATTGGAAATGATTCTAATTAGAATTAATTTATAAGTAGATTCATTTCATCCTAACTAAAATTGTTGTCAATTAGTAGTCAGCTAAGCATGTATGTATAAATCTATCATTGAGATCAATTTTTTGTTATAAAGATGGGTAAATATGAGCTTTAATGACTTGGAAACGTCTTAGTTAATATTTCTTGATGAAGTAAAGTTGATTCTTCATGATTTGTGTATAATGTAGCTTATGGTATCGAGGTCATGTACTCTAATTATATGAAGTCATAACATAAGTGACCATGGTCAATCCTCTGACAAAGCCACCAAGGAGGAAATCGTCATATGAAACATTAACAAGTGACGATATTGGATCTTTGTGATTGAAGATCCAATGAAAAATGTTTAATTTGGTAAGAACTAGTCACTTGTTAATTCTACTGTCCCTAAAATTAATTTTATAGTCTCTTTTGTATGGTGTACTTGAGTAAGTGCTAGATGATGTATTATTGAGAAGGTAAGCTATAAAGCTTTTAATGATTTTCATATCGCTTACGTGTGATGTATAGTTTGCAGCACTCGTGAATACCACATACACACGCATGACTTTTTAGTGCAAAACAATGTCAACATCAATGATTGTGGGGGGTGTGGCGTGATTGTAAGATCTCTAACATGCATGAAGTGTCTTAAGTTCTATAACTTGCTACTCTCATTCATTATATGTAAAATATTTTCAAGATTTTTTTTTTGTAATTCTTAAATGTTTATTGTTACTTTTGACATGATTGACTCCGCGACGACTGCACTAAATTCTCTCTTTTAGTTTGGTCATCGCAAATATTTTCAAATAAAAAGCAAACATAAAAAAAACTAGTAATGGGTATGTCACATGCACTTTTTGATTTATGTTTACACAAATTTCAAAAGCTAATTCATGACCATCAACTTTTCAAACTCAATACATTTTCCTTCATCATTTCAAAAGCATCTTTTAACTATATAATTGCAATACTTTGAAATCAACCAACACATATAACTCATCTTTTAACTAGGTAGCACCAACACATATAACTTACCTAATAACTAGGTAGCTTTGCTCTCTATTCTACCACATTTATCAGGCACGTATAATAACAAATTTCGTCTCTATGTTAATATTCTTACATTCAAAGTAATAAACATAATAATAGATAAGTAAAAAAAAAGATAATTTTAAAGTTTATATAAAAATTAAATTCTACACAATTAACTAGAGGTAATTATTTCCTAGCAGATATTATTGGATGTTGATACATTTTCTACTTATAATTGACACTGAACTTGACCTCTCGTCTCAAGGACAAATTTTTTCGTTTGAAAGTGGTTTTCCAATGTGTTTTTCTATATTTTCACAAATTTTTGTGGTGATTTCATCCTTATCGAGAAACCCTCAAATTTTATGTCTCTAAGGGGCCGTTTGGTGCATAGGATAGGAAGATAGGATATGATATTGTTGTAGAAAATGCTACGAAGACCTGCAAAACAGAAACAATGAGATAGATCTGAGATGTGCTGAACGCACTGTCCTCAAGGATTTTCCGCGTGTAAAACGCTAACCCTTCCAAGATTTAACAGACCCTTCCCGGCAAGCCGAGGATTCAGAACTGACAAGAGATATTATGTGACGGGTAGTGTAACCCAGGAAGAATTGGAAGTATGAAAGTGATATATTTTTATTTTGTACGTGAGTTTTTGTTATTTAGTATATTGTACATGTGCTCCTCAAAACAATATATACGCTATTTTCAAAATAACCGTTGAGCACATAATTAAAACATGGGAGAATACACGTACTTAGTTTTTTCTTCTTTGAAAACCAAGTCTTGGCAAAAATATAGGGATATGTTAAAAGCTAGTTTAATGAACACTTGTGAGAGAGTCAAAGTTGCTAAAATCATGCCAAATTATTCTTAAGAAGGACAGCTAAATAAAAACATGTATTTGCTTTGATGACTCATAGAGAGATTAAAGGAATGAGTTGCTTAGTATATATATAAAATCGGTCAAAGCAAAAACATCAATAATAATTTTAGTAACAATAAAATTTTATGATTTTCAACTAAAATTATTTTTCACTTATTCTAAGTAATATTTATATATGAAGAACTTTTGAAATATAATCAA
>Ga0228711_1010758_pt1 | contig 11912 bp, 8 predicted proteins | sample MedpolnodulmetaG_2_FD_177996 | JGI IMG/M metagenome (GOLD analysis project Ga0228711, IMG submission 177996) | Root nodule microbial communities from Medicago polymorpha collected in Santa Monica, California, United States - brown nodules | ecosystem: Host-associated > Plants > Roots > Nodule...
AATATATATATATATATATATATATATATATATATATATATATATATATATATATATATATAGAGAGAGAGAGAGAGAGAGAGAGAGAGAGAGAGAGAGAGAGAGAGTGGATCAAGAGGATAGAATAGGAGCTAGAGGAAGAGAGCTTGGGGTTTGAAGAGCTAGGAGCTAAAGTGAATCCAACGTTAGGATTCTTGAAGATTAGAGGTAAGGGGGATGGTTTCCTTTCATCAATTAGGTCATAATCTTCTATTTTCAATTGTGAGTTTAAGTGCTTTTGTGTTAATTGTTACTTTTCTGATTTTTGAATGATGAAATTCTTGCTCATAATTCAAGTGAATTTGTTGGTATGATAAACTTCATGAAATTGTTGTGTTATGTGCTTAAACTTCATAGTTGATTTTGATGATTTTTGCTTATTTGGGTGTAAATCATGAATTGGCGAGTGATTGTTGTTGAAACATGTTTAAATCCACTTCATGAATGTTTATTCATGTTTGTAAGTTGATGGGTTTTAAATTGGTGTGGTTGTTTGTGATGTTTGAATGAAAATTGAGAAAATTGTGGGTTTTGGTGAAAAATGAACATAATGTTGATTTTGGTGAAAATTGGTGTTATGATTTCATGTTTGTTGTTGTTTTGATTGTCTTTTGATGTAGATAAACTAATGTATAAATTTTGGGAACAAATTTGGGTCAAATGGGATCAAAAACGGGGATTTTGTTTGAAAAATTGAGGAGTTCTCGAGAAGGAACAACCAAGAATAGGGTTGCTGTTCTGGTACAACTCGTTAGGCGATCTGTAGCTCGTTGTGGCAATCTGTCCAGTACAGAACCCCATGTCTTATGTGTTCAAGGCACTCGGGGATCGATCCAGACGGTTCCAAACTGTTTATTTTAATGTATTTAATTGTTGTCAAGATTTCTAAACCTTTGGAAACATCAAAAGAATTGGATTGAACTTGATTTTGTGAATTGAGGAAGTACTTCTTGAAAAATGTCCAAGAACACGAATTTTCCAAAAATCGCTTTCTCAAGGGAAAAAGAGTAGGGTTAAGGTTATTTACTGTAAATTTGATTTAATGATTGTGGATGGTTTACTTGAGCCTAAACTTGGTTTTGCTTTGACAATGGAATTCTTTTGGAAAATGGTAAAATGATACGAACTTAGCGAAATTTAGGAATTAATCGGAATTGGATTATGATACGTTTATATATATATATATATGCTACTGCACTCATATGTGAATGGTGTATGTACTTTGTTGAGGCATTTGAACTTGGTTACTTGATTTTGGTTGATTAATCGGAAAATGCTAGTTTTTATAAACATAGATGAACGTTGTCAAATTAATACTTTATGGTCGAATAATTTGTAGGAGGCTTTGAATTCATGTTAATATGTTAGAGTGTCAATGAATTCATGATATTTGGGTGTTTAATATGATGAATATCAAAATGTGAATAGATGTTTGTCTCTTGGGTGAAATGTGAACTTAAAACTTTATTCGTTTCTTTGAGGTGTTAAATGTTGATGATGAATATAAAGATGATTATTTTGGTGATTATAAATTTATGAATTGATGATGACTTTTTGGTTGTATGGATGTAAGTACTTGATAATGTAAATGTTGTTGAGAAATATAATTGGTGATGATTATTATGTTGATGTATATATGTTGGTGGTTATGCATTGTCGAGTCCTTACTTGAAGTCCATGCATTCATAGTCATTTTAAGGTGAATTGAAGAATGTAATTGGTGATGTTTATTACATAGCTTATGTAGAACATAATTGGTGATGTTTATTATGTTGGTGGATTCATTAACGGTGAGATTATCTCTGGAATCCTATGGTACCACATGCATCTAGATGAGTCTAGAACATTCCATGCATTAAATAATTGGTGAGTCGAGTCATATGTGAATCGGTGTATATGTGCATTGGTGAACTTTTGGTGATTATTGTGAATACTCGAAAAAGGTGAACTGTGTGTCTTACTTGATTATGCTTATGTACCTAATGGTGTATGATGATGTTAAATTGGTTATGAAATTAAGTCATGTTATTTACTTTCATTTGATTATTTCTTGATTATGAATTGTGAACTAACCCCCAGTGATCGTTTGGTTGACCGCCTACCTTATTCTTATGAATGGATAGACGGTGTGCAAGAATAGTTTGAGATTTATATGACATGGCTACTTTGGAGATGCTTTATTTAACTATCGATGAGATGTTATTATTATTCTGCTGCGATGCGATGTGTTTTGAGATTTTCTTTTATACAAGTTGAACTTATAGAAGAAGTAGCATCTAGATACTTGTATGATTTCTATTATTTGCGTAATTTATCGCTTTAAGGGTTTAAGGTGTTATAGAAAATGGTTACCAATAATTAATTGTGCAAAATTTGTTAAATTTAAAAATATTTATTTCTCCTTATTAATAAATATGAATTAGAATATAAATTTAAATGAAATGTTATGTTTTTAAATAGTGAGAAAAAAAAAATTTTGTTATTGTCGTGGTAGACAAGAATGGTCTCTTGCTCCAACGTATCTCTCAGTGCGATGTAGAATTCAAAGACAACACTTTGCTCCAATGTATCTCTCGCCTGTGATATCCCACTGCCCGCATGGTTGTTTTTAGCAGGGATGTAGTCCTTGTAGAAAATGAGCTGTAGAGTGAGCATAAAAAAGAAAACCCTTTCAAAGAGACTGCTATAGTGCATATGGAAGAAAAATTCAAGGAAAATGATTCTTCTGAAGCTGAATCAGAGCACGATGAGCAAGAAGCAAATGTAGTCAATGGTGGTGTCCGCCGATCAACATGTCAGGCGCAAAAACCATCTCGATAGTCAAAATAAGACATGGGATCTTGTTAAACTTTCAAAGGGTCGAAAAGACATTGGAAACAAATGAATATAAAATATCAAACATGATTGTAATGATCAAGTTGAACAATATCGTGAAAGACTAGTTGTAAAAGGATATACTTAGAATGAAGGTGTTGACTTTAATGAGATATTTTCTCCGGTTGTTAGACTCACTACTATACGGGTAATGTTGGCAATGTGTGTTGCATTGGATTTACCTCATGAATAGCTAGATGTAAAAAGTGTTTTTCTACCTAGAGAGCTTGAAGAAGAAATTCATGTGCTCCAACCGAAAGGATTTAAATAATAAGCAAAAGAAACATTGGTTTGCAGGTTAACTAAATCCATATATGCTCTAAAACAGACGCCCATAAGTCGGTACAAGAGAATTGATTCTTTCAACTTTAGAGTCGATTAAAAAAAAAAAAATTTCACCGTTGTACATACTACAAAAGGTTTTATGGTAATGATTTTATCATTTTGCTGTTGAAGAGGAGAATAAATGCTAAGATGGAACCTAGATTTTCTGCAGCTGTCCATCCATTATGGCCATTCATGCATACATTACAGTCCGAGTTCAAAGACTGAGATTTAACCGAAAAGACTCTACACTGCAGAGGATCCTGGCTAGAACGAAAAGGAATTATATAATCTATGTATGTGGAACTAGTCTTTTTTTAGAATGTGAGTTATGGTTTTGATGTTAAGAGAGTATCCTTGGCGCAAAGCTTTCTTTAGTTGGCATGCTAATTTTAAGATTGTAACACTTTTCGAATTCACTATATTGCTTAATATTTTATTCAGAACACCTTTTCATGCGTGTGTGTATATACATATAACTTAAAATAATTTCGGGTTACTTGGTATTTACATGTAACGAAGATGTTTCTTGTATATTGTTCTCTATTCTATTCTTTTTCTTTATAATTTTTTCGTTCTGGACCGGTCAAAAGACCAATCACACGTTGACATGTGGCCTAACTTACACCGCCATAAGGCTCTGCGCCTAATTGAAGACATCATCTTTAAGTTCACCACACTGCATACGAGCACACCCTCGTGCGAGGATCACCTTACATGTGTCCTCTAACCGTCCCTAATCACACGCTGCAAAAGCAAGAGGCGGTTAATCCCAATGCGCGCCTATATAAGGGTGACATTGCTTCACCCTAAAGGTATGAATCACTTTTCACAACAATCTCTACACACTCTTTATCAGTTTCAATAGTCAATTGACCGTTGGAGTGTTAACGTTCCTGCAGGCACCTTTCGTTTCACCGAGAAGACTCATCGCCACCGTAGTAGAAGCCATTGTTGTCACACCATAGCATTTTCCGCCACCGTTTCTCCCCACTGGACATATCATTTTTTTTCTTAAAATGTAAACAATATTAAATTAGAAACTACATTAAGCACAAGATGTGCAAAGAGTAGATCAAATAGATTACAAAAAGTCAGAGCAAGCACCATACAACAAAAACATGAACCACCAAAACTGCCAACAACTTAAACTACAAAACTTGTAACCTATCAATTCATGTTTGATCTATAATAAAGAAAAACATATATTCCTATCAATTCATATTACTTCAACTACCACAACAAATTGAAATAGACACCAAAATCATATCTTCCTATCAATCACATGAGCACAATTCTGCATGTTATAAAGAAAATAGGTCCCCTTGCAAGGAAACAAACGTTTAATGCACAAGTTGTTGAAATTTCATTTTATTCTATAATGTTTTTAAGTATTGTCCATTTAACTTGTATGTTTTGTAATTCTAATTGTGTTTGACCTATATGTACGTTTGATGGAAAAAAAAACATGTTTATGGTTAATTTATGTTGCTTTTCTTTGAAAAAATGTTTCAATTCCAATAGAGGATTTAATTGGAACTTAGTTTCTGATCCAATTAGTTTGTAACTTTTGATTGGGAAAAAATGACCTATTTCTAACTTCTGGTCTATTGCGAAGATTTTGAACCTTGTAACTTCCAATTAACACGACAAAACTTCACTTTAATTTTTCCGATTAGAAAATACGGTCTGATCCAATCATAATGTAAGCCTCGATCATCATATACAAGGGTAGTTGGGGGGGTTGAAAATGAGAAACTAGGGTCTATTGGGCCAATAAAGCAATTTCCTTGATGTAGTATCTAACCTACATAGGCCCAAACCCAGTAACCCTAAACCTAATGACACATCTTCTCTTTTACTCATTGCATATAAAAGTGGCCGCATCCACGGTATGTTCATCCTTAATTTCTTCCTTGTAGTGCTTTTCTTATTTATACTTTGTTTTTGTTCTCTACTTTCTTTCGTAATTCTTCGTACCATTTGTTTTTATTTTCATGAGTTCTCTGAAATACTCTATCTATTAATCAACTTTTCAATATTTCACCGCCTTTTAAGTCCCCAGGTGGTTAATCCTTTGATTCCTATGCCAAATCCATAAAATCATTGATAGAATCTCAGATCTAATAGTTTGACCAAATATACTACATGTTTATTCTCTTCTCAAACTCTTTATATTAGCCAATCTAGTTTGATTGTTGCAATAATGGATGAAGATAAATGTGTAGATGAAGAAGAAAATATCCATCAAATCAAATTGGCATAAATGTCACGATCAAATCAACGAAGTACCAAAGGTATCGATCAATAATATAAGTTAATCTCATTCATACTATATGAATATATCTACATCGTTTAATTTTTTGGATGTCCACTAAGGATGCATGATTATATACCATTTAATGATTATTTTCCTTTACGTTCACTATTAATTATAAGGTTGATTTGAGTTTATAGAATTAAATTGTTATTTTAAAAAAAATAGTTTACGAGTAAAATTATTGGATCTAACATCGTTGATTTATTGATCATCAAATTATATATTTTTTTCCATGAAGACAAGATTGTTATTTTAATTTATCTAATTTCTTTGGTACATCTTTTTTATTTCATAAAATAAAAAAAAGAACGGCAATCCATATCAATCTTCTCCTTTTCACCTTTGCAATTATGTGCATAAATTGATTCAATCATGTTTACTGCAGTAGCAGATTCATTATGGGAGCATGTCCAAGTGAACCACATGGACACGAGATTCTTCCAACAATTCCATGGAAACAGATCCAAAACCCGTGCTTCTTCCTCCGCCACAGACACTTCCAAAACACTTCAACAACAGGTAAGCTTAAATTTCCATTGTTATTTGCATGTCTTAGGTTGTTAATGTTAATTTAATTTAAATGATTCAATTAAATGTTGTGAGTGAGTGAGTGGTGATATGGTATGTTAATTATAAATATTATAGGATGACAAGGAAATCAAGGAAAAGGTGTTGGTGAATGCCGATGAAACAGTGACCTTAGAGAAGGATGGATTTCACTTTAGGGAAGGAGCATTGGTTGAGGTGTGTAGAGGCCATCTATGTTAGCTTTGCAAGAGAAATATTGTTTACTTTTTCTTCTTGAGACAAATAGTTAGTTGTCCTACTGAATGATGTTGTCTATGTATTCTCTATTACTGCAGTTTTATATTTGAAATGGTTTTGTATACATTCCATATATGTCCATTTTTGTGTTTATTGATCATTATGAGCCATGGATTGAAATGACCTCAGACGGAACACGGTTATTATGGTGAGATGCTAGTTGCTGCCTCTTACTGAAGCTTAATAGTAAAACATCTAGCTTATAACAGCCTCTGGTGTTTAACTAGGCATTAAAATTCTTTAAAATGTAACAACAAAATAAGTTTTTGATTAATAGAAGAGGAAGAAACATTTTCAATCATAAGGCATAATTCTTGTTTTATCTTTTAACAGCATATGAGTATCAACGACTTATAATGTACTGTGATGATGTTAGAGTAGGGAAGAGAGATTCATTTTTCACATTAGGAACTTCTTGTTAATAACCTGGAACAAGATCTTGTATGTGTTACAATTGTTGTTTTTACTGGGGCACTGACAAGACTCCAAGAAGATCATCTAGAATCACTGAGAAGGCCAAGGCAGCTTCTCTAGTAGAGCATGAAAGTGAGCCCCCTAAGAAACGGGCCAAAACGTCATCAGCTGACATAGCAAACAATGAGGGGAAATTCTTCACTGTTGATGGAGATTTAAAAACATCAAAAGAGAATATTGATGACAAAGGAACTGAGTGGTATGAAGTTGTTCGTAATAAGAATGAAGAGATTTGACAACCAGTGGAGGAGAGGAAGGTGGATGGTGGATCTCAGGAAGTAGAGAAATCTGAATAAGGAATAGAAAAAACGCTTGGTTTCTGTCTTCTGTCACTCTAATGATGCCTTTTTTTTGTCGTGGTCAGGGTTTGAACCCCAACCTTGCATATATTATACATTGTCCCTACCAATTGAGCTAAGTTTATTTGGACCTCTAATGATGCCTTTAGATCTATCCGAGTATGACTTTAGGTTTTGTTGCTAAACAATGTAACAACAAAATAAGTTTAACTTGGAACAAGATCTTTTATGTGTTATAGTTCCTTTGTTTTTTTTTAAATGATTGTAAGTGTTATTGTTGTTGACTTGTTGAATATTATTACATATTTGTCAAAAAAAAAATATTATTATATATGACTATTCATAAATTATTTTTCCTTTGCAGTTCTTTGTAAAGAAGTATGGAACTCCAACAAAAAAATAAGATTGTGTTTACTGCACCAACATTATGTTGATTGTAACACTCTAATCCCCAATTATTATTTTTAAATAAAAATACAATAATTAATTAAATATGCAAGGGTGTCACACATCTTCTTCAGTTTAAAAATACTTCATTTAGATTAAAAAAAACATCGCAACGGAATAATTTTGAAAATATCAAAGTAATTGTCACATCATTGTATGGAAATCAGAACTGTATTCAAAGTCGAATTCTAAAAACAAAATCTAAAATAAAAGAATCTCCAATCCCTAGTGTTACTGATCAGAGCTTCGACTCAATAAAGACTCCCAATAGTGATAACAAAAAGGAGAAGGCTCCAATGCTTTCAAATTTCATCTCAAGGGCCGTTGTTATACTCAGTCTTTTGCAATGCTTAGACGTGATCAAATCATATTCCCAGCTCTTGAATCTTTAAGATTTTTCATCTCCTGATGAACTTCAGCTTCTAGTGATCTTGCTTCTGATGAGGCGCTATTGATGAACTTGCTTTTGATGACATCATCACTTCAGTAGCACTTTGTACTTCAGGAGCACTTTTCTTCAGATGCTTCAAGTTTCCTTTTTGTTGATTCTTTTGCTCTCTTTTGTTCTTCTAGAACCTTATAAAGATATAAAAAAAATTCTATGGTCCTGTACACTTGAACAAATATTAGCATATCCAATTGACAATTTTTAATACCTTGTTATCATCAAAACTCTAAGGGTAACAAATGTTACGTTCTAACATTCTCCACCACTCTAAGGGTAATGTTTGTTAAACGTATTTTGTTCCAAGAGTGTTTGCTTGTGCAACCCAAAAGAGAGGAAACGAATTTTCCAAAAGTAAAATACGTATATATTTAAATATTATATAACATTTCATTTTAAAAAAAAAATCAATATACAATATAATTGTTATTGTTAGAACAATAACTAGTACCGTAAGATTGAAGTAAACATAAGTAAAAAGACAATGGACTCGATCGATCTTCGTTAACGCAGTTCAGTAATGGTGTCTACTTCTACGAATATAATGCAACTATAGTTTCATTTGTATTATTGTAGTGGATTAGAGGTTCAGTGTTACAAACAATATATATAGTACTATCGCTACGATTTAGATTACAAAAATGTCTTGTATAAATGATTCATGCTATCAACACCTTGGCGAAAGTAAAATCCCTATGAAGACTTCCTACATGACTATCACTTCATGAAACTTGGAATTTACTCATCATGCTTAACTGCGACAAACATGTAACAGGTTCAACCAATGCTCGAACTTGTCACTCATAAGTGACTTGGTCAACATATCAACTACATCCTCTGAACTATGAACTATTCGATCAAATGCAAGTAACACTCTCTGCTTTTATTAAACCTCACATCAATATTCTTGGTCCTATCATGATACACATGATTATTTGCCAAACAAATGACACTCTAACTATCACAATGCAACTAAACTCCACCTTGCTCAACACCTAATGCTCTCACGAATCTTGGAAGCTATAAGGTTTCTTTGACAACTTCAGCTACTTCCATATACTCAACTTCAATTATCGACATGGCCATTATAGATTGAGCTGATGATTTCCATCAAATTGGTCCTCCTACTAAATTAAAGACACACCATATCATAGATGTTCTATTATCCATATGACCAACATAGTCTGACTCAACATACCCTACAAGTGAAGGATCACATTGCACACTTATAAACACGATACCATGACATGTTGTACTCTTCAAGTACATGAAAATCCAGTTAACTATTTCCTAATGATGCTTGCCTAGTTTTGACATAAACTTGACAACTTGACTTACTGCTTGTGTGAAATATGGTCTAGTGCTGACCATAGCATATATTAAATAGCCAACACCAATGGCATAATCAACCTTTCACATATACTCACCTTCTGCATATGCCTTCGAACACTGTTCCAATGAGAAATTAAAGAGATTCACCGAAGGGGTACTCACATCCTTCGAATTAATTACTCATGTCAAATTTGTCTAAAAACTTTTTTCAACATAACTTTTCTGAGAGCCATAAATTTCTAGCACTCATATCTTTGTGGATTTCCATACCAATAATCTTCTTAGCGTCACCTAAGTCTTTCATTTCAAACTCTTTTCCTAACATGATTTTTAGTTCATATATGTCAAACTCTTTTCAAGTTTGATTTGATTTTTTTTTAGAAAGTTAAAAGGTTTGATTACAGATTTTTGCGGCGATTACGATTCTTCGAATACCCTGTAATTCCTTGTTGGATTAATCCAAAAAAATTATTAGTTATGAGATAAAGTTTCTATTCAAGTGAATCTTCGAGGGACAAGTTCAACCTTCATATTTATCAATCTTGTAACCATATAGGCTTCGAGGGTCAAGTGAATCTTAAGGTTTCTAAGGGCAGAGTGAATCTTCGAGTGTAACAGCCCGATTTTCACTAGATTTAATTTTAATTGTTTTTATGTGTGTTTAATTGTGCTTGTGTGTGATTAATTGCCTCTGTGTGTATTTTGAGTTAGGGTTAGTGGATTTCGGTGTAGAAGAGTATTATAGTTATTTTAGACTCATGGGTATTTTGGTCATTTTGTGAGCAGGGGTAAATTAGTAATTTCATGGTGAGAGTTATTTTTAATATTTCAAGTGAGAGCCATTATTTTTACTAAGTTACCATTCGGTAGTGATAATTAGTTTTGAACCGGTAATTATTCGATAACTTTTAACCGTTAGTGGATAGAAACTTTGGAAGTTAGTTTATAAGTGTAGTGAGCCCATTAAGACATTAAGTGGGTTAAGCCCAATTGTGTAGAAACTATATAAGTATTAGTCATTAAAGAAAATAGGGTTACATAATCATTTTACGAATTTTGAGAAGAGGTAGAGAGAGAAAGAGCAAGAGGAAGGGGAGAGGGTTTGAAGAGAAAAGCTTGAGGAACCAAGAGGTGATAGAGATTCTAGGAGCTTGATTGAAGCTTTGTCTAGGATCATTGCTCATTGAGGTAAGGAGGTTAGATTTTAATCATAATCTCTTAGTTTAATTTCTTCTCTAATTCTATGCATAAGTGTTTAATTGTGAAAAGTGATTATTGTAATTTTAATTGGTGAAATTCGTGCTTATGTTTGGATGCAATGTTTGGGTATATGAATTTGAAGATAATTAAGTTGTTAATGTTGAATTTTACATGCTTATGATGTATATACATGTATACTTGAGTTTTACCCAAAATTGATGAAGAATGAATTGTTGTTGATGAATTCATGTTTGATTCATGTTGTTGTTATTATGAGGTGTTGTTGTTGATGATTCATACCTTGGGTGTTCATAATTACGGATTTGTGGTATGAATTGAGTTGTTGTTCAGGGTTTTGTAAAAATGGGTTGAATTGATGAATTGTGTTGAAATGATATTTTATTTCATGTTTGATGTGTTTTTGAAAGCTCTTTGAGTTCAAGAACCTGTAAACAATCTTTGGAAACAAATTTGGGTGTTGGGAAATCAAAATTGGGGATTTTGGGTGAAAAACGGTAAGGACCCGAGAGTTTTTGTGCAGTGCTGATGACTGTACGCTTAAGCGTGCTCCCAAGCGTGCTCCAAGCGTACAACCACTATTAGCTACTGGAACCTGCACGCTTAAGCGTACAGGTGGACGCTTAAGCGTACAAGCCCAGTTTCAGCACCTTTTGATTTTCGTTCCGGGCTTTCAGGGACCAATCCGAGCTTTGTAAACTACTTCTTTCAACTTGTTTAATTACTGTTATGCTCTTAAACCTACTGGAACATCTCATAGATGGGATTGGACTTGATTTTGTGATTTTGAACTTAACTTTTGAAAATTGTCCAAGAACGTTGATTTTTCCGAAACTTGTGTTCTCAAGGAAATTGAGTAGGGTTAAGGTTGTACACTGATTACATGATTTCTAAAAATGGTTGTGATTGGTTCCTTGAGTCTTGACTTGTTTTGCTTTGAAATGGAATTCTTTGGAAAAGTGATAAAGAGATCAAAACTTGCAATTTTGATGATTTTGTCAAAGTCGGCCAGTGAAACACACATGTATATTCAACTACACTCATATGTGATCTAAGTGTATACATAGTCGAGGTCCTAGAGTTTATTTACTTGGTTTTGGTTCAATTGTCTCAATTAATTTAAAGTTGTATGATAGTGTTGAACTATGTGAAGAAGATGATGTGAGTGAATGCATATATGATGATTGATGAGATGTTGTTGGTGAATACATATATGTTAATTGAATTGTGAATGTTGTTGGTGATTGCATATATGTCAAGTGATGGTGAATTGTTGGTGAATACATATATGCTAAATGATTGGTGATGATGTGGT
>Ga0228711_1010760_pt1 | contig 11908 bp, 9 predicted proteins | sample MedpolnodulmetaG_2_FD_177996 | JGI IMG/M metagenome (GOLD analysis project Ga0228711, IMG submission 177996) | Root nodule microbial communities from Medicago polymorpha collected in Santa Monica, California, United States - brown nodules | ecosystem: Host-associated > Plants > Roots > Nodule...
AGGGGAGGGTTTGTTTTTCTTTTTTAAATTACGGACTATATAACATGTTTCTCTAAAATAAATTAAGTGTGATTGAAGTATTATATGATCATTTATCATGTTAATATGTTAACTCTTCAAAAAATATTTTATAGTGTCCGTAATTTAAAAATGAAATCTAAACCCTCCCCTGCCTTCCCCTCCTAAACCCTCCATCTAAACACACCCTAAATGTAAGAGAAACATTTGCTGGCAATTTTATTCATTATTACTGGCTAAAGGACTACAGGGACGTGCAGGTGGTTGTGAAAGAATGGTCAAGTTCAAGCAGTTTTGGGCAAGACAAATAAACTGAATTATGGATTTGAACATGTGTGGATTGTTAATAGACTGATTTCTAAATTTTCCTTGTAATATAACTTTTGATGCTCTTCATCATAGTATGGCACAATTATATATGTTTTCATTGATTGGTTGTAAGAAGAGGTTGAGAAGAGAGAAATATGCGAAAATGTAGTAATTTTGACAAAAAGTGTGATATAAGAGAAAGAGGAGAGGAGAAATAGAAGTGAATAGAAAGTGAGAAGAGAAATAAAAGTGAATAGAAAGTGAGAAGAGAGTTCGCAAAAATGCTAAAATTAACAGGTCGGACGCCGTTACCGAGGTTTGAATTCCAACTTCTCCTCGTTTGTGAGTTTTTGATGGATGTTGTCATTTCATCTATTTAAAAAAAGTGATAAGAAAATTGTAATTATAGTTGAAAAGACTTAAGTGTCCTTAATTAAACAATCAACATACAATTATTTTATATTACTTAATTAATTCACTTTGAATAGTTTAGTAAGTTAAATTAATTTAAAAAACCAACTTTTATCTTATAATTCACTTTTATATAAAATAAGTATGTATTTTTCTCAATAAAAAGTAATGTATTTCATTTTCTAATTTTTCATTTTAAATAAATACAACACTTTGCCATTTACGTCGTCATGTAGTGATAATTGATGGTTTGGATAACAAAGTAATTTGCATGATTTTTTTTTCATTATCAAATAGCATAGCGGTTAAAAATTTACTCTTTAAAATAAATAGGTAGGAAATTCTGAATTCAAACCTCCAACCACCGTATACAACAACTTCCGTGTCAATTAAAATATGTTCAAAGGACCACATAATATTTCCTTTATAAAATCTTTATATAATGAAATATAAACAACCAGTGTGACATATGTGATTCTGACCTTTGTGTTTTAGAAATATTAAAAAAGTCAAATATATTTCTCTACATTAAACTAGATAAGCATAAGCTACATCGTTGTATAAATTTTTTTATATACTTTATTTATATTATTTACTTTCTAATTCAAAATTCAGTGAAAATAAAAAATGCAACCACCCAAACTGCTATCTTTTAACTAAATTTTGTCATTTATTACGGATTTACTCGGTTCAAGCGAGACTAGTTTGAGCAGTTGTGCGTGGGTGGTGTCTGGTTTACGCAATAAAAAAAACTTGTCTTTTTGTCTACTTTCTCTCTTAAATATTTCCTCCGTCTCACGATAATTGTCTTTTTAACATTTTCTATTTTTCTGAAAATAATTGTCACTATAGAATATCAATGCAGTATTTATTACTTTTTTTTCATTATTATACATTTATTTATTGAATTTCATCCAACTTAACTACAATTAATAAAAGTGTTTTAGTAAATTATATTAATTTTATTATTGAAATCAACGTAATTAATCATTTCCTTAATAATCGTGCACAGACCTTAAACGACCAGGTATAAAACATTTCATTGCATAATTGAACTACAATTCATGCGCATTTCTTTTTTTATTATATTTAATTGACTCACACCAACCAATGATAACAACAAATTATAGTCTTTTGTCTTCTTTCATCACCACCACTCATTTTCTCTTGCTTCTAATATAATATCTGCTTTCATTGGCTTCTAATACAGTATTTGCTTTTATTGACCTTTAATGTGTATCAAAGGTTGCTATAAAGTTTTTTTGAATATATTTTTCAAGCTGAAAAACGGGTTTATTTTGTTTTTGAAATTTTCAAAAAATAAAAAAGGATACTGCATGAAAAGTGAAAATGACTAGTGGAATTCATGTACCTGATACGGAGAAGAAAACATCAAGAAAGAACAAGACAGTTATTGATGAAAATGCATCTTTGTTACCTAAGACACAAGAAAGTGATGTTAAGTTTGATGAATTTAATGGAGCTTCATTTTCTGGTGCTGTTTTCAACTTATCAACCACAATTATTGGTGCTGGAATTATGGGATTGCCTGCATGTGTGAAAAAGTTGGGGATGGTGCCTGGTCTTATTATCATAGTCCTAACAGCTTTATTGACAGAGAAGTCAATTGATTTCATAATCAGGTTTTCTAGGGCAGGGAAACTTTCTTCCTATGGAAATCTTATGGGAGATACCTTTGGGAAATACGGAAAAGCATCGTTGGAGATAAGTGTTTTAAGTACCATTGGTACTTTGATCGTTTACATGATCATTATTGGTGAGACCATATTCTTAAGTCTAGACTTTTACTGTTATCATTAGTTTTGGTTTTAGTTGAACTTAAGGTTGTACAATTCAATTTTGTTTTTGTTTGTATTTATAGGTGATGTGATTTCTGGAACAACTTCAAGTGGAATTCACCATGCTGGTGTCCTTGAAGGATGGTTTGGTGTCCATTGGTGGACTGGCCGTTTATTTGTTCTTACTTTCGCAACATTTGCTGTGTTTGCACCTTTGGTCAGCTTTAAGCGGATTGGTGAGTGATTTTTCTTTTCTTGTATTAATCAGTTTGAATATAGAAACATATAGTTGTGTCATTTACCGAAACGGCTATAGATTAGACGACCATGTTAGGAAGATGACTCAAACGCTGGACGGTTATGGTATGGATGAAAGTTTCCATTTCATCGTTTGTAAACTAAAAAAAATGGTAAACAAGATCAATAAACAACTAGTTGGTACACATGGTTATTTGGAATTGATGCTTATTTGGTACACATGATTATGTGACTGATACTCACTTTTTTCACTCAAGTACAAATTGGTCTATCTATGAAATCAAGTTTTGTTGCAAAGTTATTTGGTTTGTGTCCATGTAACACTTTTATGACAAATTTAGCTGCATTCTCTGTGGTTATTGCAGATTCATTGAGATTCACGTCTGCATTGTCAATTGGATTAGCAGTTGTTTTCCTTATCATTGCCGTGGGGATCTCAATTATCAAGATTATAAGTGGCGGCATTGGGATGCCTAGACTCTTCCCAATCATTACTGATTTAGCTTCGGTTTTCGATCTATTCACTGTAGTTCCTGTGCTGATGACAGCCTACGTATGTCACTACAATGGTATCGAATAGTTTGAAACCTTTCTCTTAATGTTTTTATTACTCTCAATAGACTTGTATAATTGTAAGTTGGCTATAGATTTGCATGAAGAATATTAAGGTCTTCTGACTACTTATTCCATAAGCATCGCCTCATTCTATGTCCAACTAATCTGAAAAGTAACCATGTGTGTCAATTTTTTATGAGCTAAAAATTGATTTTCAGATTATTTTGGTTTTGCATCATTAGTCAAAACACAGGACACTAAGGAAGTGTTTTTATATACTTGGTTGTTCATTCTATGTTACCAACACGACGATTGATAGTATACATTTTGTGGTTTAGTCTTGGTTGCTTGATGTGGTTGTATAATCCACAAGCTGATTCCACGTACTAATAAACATCGGCAACTATTGCAAAAGTTTCAGTTATGTGGGAGGATGACTGATGACATCAATACAGTTAGCTAAATAGATCGACTTGTTTGCTTCATAAATTTATCATATGGTGATTACATTGTGTGCTCTTTGTTTTCAGTTCAAAGCATAGAGAATGAACTGGAGGATTCCTCACGGATACGTGGGGTTGTGCGTACTTCCCTTACTCTATGTTCTTCAGTGTACTTACTGACAAGCTTCTTTGGGTTCCTTCTATTTGGTGAAGGAACTCTTGATGATGTGCTTGCCAATTTTGACACTGATCTTGGAATTCCCTTTGGTTCTGTGCTCAATGATGCTGTTCGTTTGAGCTATGCTGCGCATCTTGTGCTTGTATTTCCTGTAATTTTCTACGCATTGAGACTCAACGTAGATGGTCTGATATTTTCCTCATCAACAAGGCCTTTGGTTGTTGATAACTTCAGATTTGCATCAGTCACTATTGCCCTTGTTGTCATTATCTTCCTCGGAGCAAATTTCATACCGAATATTTGGGTTATTTTCCAGTTCACTGGAGCAACAGGTGCTGTTTGTATAGCATTCATATTTCCAGCTGCAATCGCTCTGAGGTGAGTTTGGTCACTGAATTCATTTAGTTCTGTAAATATTATTAATCAACTCAAAAGTTATCGTTAAGCATTTTCTTTTCCTACAGGGATCGATACAACATAGCAACTAAAACAGATACGATTCTGGCCGTCCTTATGATAGTGCTGGCAGTTTTGTCAAATGCTGTGGCGATATACAGTGATGCTTATGCTTTGATCAACGAGAAGAAAGCATAATGTGAGTGATTTCTTGATTTGATAGATTACAGTACATATATTTCCAAACTTTCAGATGAAAGGAACATAGCTACCATGTGTACAGATATTTTCAAAAGTGTGTGAAGGCCTGGAACATGTTCAACCTTGTTTATAATAGAGTAGGGTTATTTGAACATCACAAATATGGATGTGGTGTAAAAACACGCTCAACTCAACTGCCGAGATGACTGAGCGAGAGAATATAAATAAAAATACCAAATTGTAAATTTGTACAGTGTCCGACAACATATTTGTTGTCAATATTAAATTCTCTTGTAGTATGATCTTTAATGTTATAAATGTGGAGGTTCATGTTGAATATGCCTCCATTTCTCATACTTCTTATCCTTTATAACTGTAAGGGAGGTATTTGTTGGCATTTGTATGCATTATTTAAATTTTTACATAGAAAGGAGAAAATGTTGATGATACATAATAAATATAAATTTTGGACTCAACCTATACCGATGAAATTTGATTGGATTGACTAACATGTTTGATCAAAACTGATCCAAACCACCCATGCCACACCACCAACATGAGATGGGAGTTCACAAGACCAGGGCAGCCATATGATTTAATATAAGATTTGTTTGGTGATGACACGTTGGGCACGTGACTGGAATTACAATTTTTTATGAACTTCAAAGGACACAATTGCATCAGGAACCATAACTTCCTTGTAGAGGACAAGTGTGAAAGGATCACAATCTTTTGCATCAATCCTCTGGGAAAAAAATAAAAATTCTGTGTTCACATATTTCCGATTATAGGTGGTCTTTAAAATATCGTTCTATTGACAAATTGTTTGTAATTATGATAGAATGTCGAATTTGATATTATTATTTTTGATTGGAGAATGTTGAATCTGATGATAATTACAATAAACCTCTGCTCCAATGACAATTGAAGGACATTTCATCAAACACATGAATGACAAACTTATAATAAATTAAAAATAGCAATAAACACACAATCTAATAAGCAAATGAGCAGTAAGCATTTTGATCATTGAATGTTTAACGAATAGTCACAATAATCCTTAATGTATCAAAATTCTAAAATAGTCTCTGATTGTGTATTCCGTTAGTTAAAATAGCTCATGACATTAAATAGTCCCTCAATGTTGATAATAACTCTCGTCTTATAGGAACTGATATGATAATAAATAAATATTTATAAGGATTAATAAGACAATAAGTAAGTATATTGAGAGACTGATATGACAATTTTTTAACGTAATAAATTGTTTTGATAAAAAAAACATAATTAAAGACTAATTTAAATTTTTGATACATTCAAAGACTATTATGATTGCTCGTTATACATTGGATAAGTAAAACAAAATGCTGTGGTATAATCTATACTTTTGTTCTAAGGAACCTATCTATACCTATATTATAGTATTATATTTTTTCAATAACATGAAGAAAAAAAATAATACTATAGATAAAGGATTTGGGTTATATTTTTCATTATTTAAGTTACTCTCTTAAACAAGTTTCCTATAAAAATGTTTTAAGTCTACGATAGCATTTATTGAGTTTGTTATAATGTGAATAGTTTTCTATCTTCTCTTTTGCTCCTTTGTAGAATTCATATTTTTGAATAAAATTTTGAAGAAAAATTCATAATATTATAAGAAAAAGATAAAATCTTTTAAATTCATTTTTGTTTGTTTTCTTCTGCTGGTTCCATTTCAACCCTAGCCGTACTGTTATTATACTTCTTAAACCCTGCCTTCATCTCATTTTCCTCATTCTTGTTCAGTTGTTGTGAAGAGGAATCGATTATAAAGAGAAGCGATTTTGTTGTTTTCAACTTTAAAGTGACGATACGATACATTGATATTCAGATTCGCTTCATTCTCCTTCTCCTTGCAGATTTCGTGCAATTGAATCATTGTGAGTTTTGTTTTTGTTATTTCTTTGTTACATTAGTGCTTATCAAATCTACTTTGAAATTATCCAAATAGTTTTAAGTCCTTGTTTGGATAATCACTTTATTTGCAGCTTATAATGAGTCTGTTTTGTAAGATATAAATTTGAGTCTATGGCTTATAGCTTATAAGCTTGTATGATAACTATCATTTTTACACGAGCTTGAGGTTACATCAGTTTTTTTATAAGGTAATTCGAGTAGCTTATAGCTTATCACTATTTATCTCATTAAGCTATTAGTCATTTGCTATAATTTCATCCTCTGTAAGCTAGCTTATCAGTTATCTACTATTTTTTACCAAACAGAGCCAGAGTCAAATTGTTCATTTGATAAAGCTTACTTGAAAAATGTGGAGCTGAGAGGCCTTGTTTTCATAAATGCTCTCAAACAATGTCACAAATGGTTATGCTAGTAGATAAGCTCGAATAAGTCAATCTAAATAGACCCTAAATCGTGTTATCTTCACAATTTTTTATATTGAGGAGAATGATGCTTAAATGTGACTCATTTAATATTGTAGTAGTCTAAGAGGGCTTCTCTAGTTCATAGTGACTTACTTAGGGTCCGTTTGTTATATATTTTTAAAAAAAAAGACTTTTTCTTTGTATTTCTAAAGATGATTTTTTGAAAACTTACTAAATATTAGTATAAATTATTTCAAACTTACTTGTTATAAGTTAAAAGAGAAATTTTGGCATTCAGTAACTTAGATATTCATTTTTCGAGATTTTAAATGATAAAAATTCAATATTCATTGTTCGAAATTTTGTTTTCAATTACAATTTTACTTTGCATCTTTGATGCCAAGATTCATGCTTTCTACTATTGAACTGTTTGTATTTGTTTAGGGTCTTCACAATCACTATTGATCATGATACTGTTTTGTTTGAGCATAAATTTTAATTTTGATGGTTTTCACTCCCCCATACTTGATTGATATGTATATCAAAATCACTGTCTTAACAAGTATCAACCATTTTGCTACCAACTGTTTTGTTTCTATTACTTTATTTTTTTCCTTCAATTTTGATGCCCTGATTCATGCTAATGGTTTAATACCACAGTTTTTCGCTATCATTATTAACCACAATTTATTTGCATATCTTCAACTTTACATTCATTTTAGATTCTCTCTTGGTGTTAGGGTTTCAGGTTTTCAACATCATTGCTCCGATGGATATCCGTCCGATTAAGAATCAATGTCAGTCCAACCCGCCATTCACGCCGGTGTTGATTCCTGACGAACTCATCGTCGAAATCCTATTGTTCCTTAGCGTGAAAACCATTGCACGATTCAAGTGTGTGAACAAGTCATGGAACACTCTCATCTCCAATCCAACTTTCACCGAAATGCACCTTAAGAAGTCATCACAAAACCCTCACTTCATACTCACATCAACTCGAAATCACCCTGTAAAGCATGTCGTATCCTTACCTGTGCATCGTTTACTCGAGAATGTGTCAGTCAGTATTGCCGGTGATACTTGCCACAATTCGAAAGAAGAAAGTTGGCAGGTCGTTGGCTCATGCAACGGATTGCTCTGTTTGCTTTTCGATTTTATCTTTGGCATACACACAAAGTACTGGTTCTGTTTATGGAATCCTGCAACGAGGACAATGTCTGACGAATTAGGTTTGTTTTGGGACTATAAGTCTTTATTGGGCCCTTTCAAGTTCAGTTTCGGTTGTGATTATTTAACTGGAACATACAAGGTAGTGGCACTTAATACAGAAAGTAATGAAGAGAAAGAGACCGAGTTCGAAGGTTTATGGAGAAGCAAGGTGAGGGTTTTCAGTTTGGGTGATTTTTGTTGGAGAGAGATTCAAAGTTTTCCTTTGGTTCCTCTTATCGGGAATGATGGTGTGCATTTGAGTGGAACGGTTAACTGGCTAGCTATTCACGGTGACTATGTTGGACTTTCTGATGGAGAAATAGTTCAAGCTTCAATTCCTCACGTTGAGCAATTTGTGATTGCTTCTCTTGATCTTTCAACGGAGACATACAACCGGCTTTTGCTTCCAAAGGATTTTAATGAGGTGCCATGCGTTGAGCCATCTCTTCGGGTTCTGATGGATTGTCTTTGCTTTTCACATGATTTCAAGAGAACCGAATTTGTTATATGGCAGATGAAGGAGTTTGGAGTCCAAGAGTCTTGGACTCAGTTATTTAGATTTGAATATGTTAATCTTCAAATGCATAACATTCCGATCAAAGACGACTGGGATTTACTTGGCTACATGACATGTGATACTCCATTGTTACCTTTGTACCTTTCGAAGAATGGAGATACATTGATATTGACAAATGATAAAGACAAAAGAGTAATTATCTATAACCGGAGAGATAAGAGAGTAGAGAGAATTGGAATTTCCAACAAAATAAGTTGGTTCTCTGCCATTGATTACATTGAAAGCTTGGTTTCGACTCATTGGAAGTAAGTTCTCTTCTATCATTTTCAACTGTTTGAATCTATGGTAATTTATGTATCTTATTTTAAAATCTTTGGCATGTTATAATAACATGTGTAAATATTTCATATGATAGCTTGGGTTGATTATACTGGAGAATGGTTATTTATTGATCATTGTTATCGGTTTAGAAATCTACTGGATTAAATAAATTTGTTTTGATTTTATAATAAATATAGGCTAGAAGATGATTCTCAAAAACGAATTTGTTCAAAACTCTTGTCTGCATTTTACAGAAAAAAGTTAAACACAGGTGAAACTCACATTGATTTGGACTTGCCCTTTATAAAACAAAGTTGAAGGTGGGATCCTAGAAAGAGGTTGATTAGCAATTGGGAGACTTGTACAGGTTCATTGCACATGTTGTTCAGTAAATAGATCAGAACAAGAAAAATCATTTAAGTTGAATAGATGAAGTGATCCTAAAACGATATTTAGGGCTCAACTATCTGTGTCTTTTAAGCCATATAGTTGTGCCCATTGGTACAGGCTTTGATTTGTGGCTTCATGGTTGAAGCTAATTTCTTTCTTTGTTTACTTACGAATATGGATGGACTTTCCATTATCATTATGCATTCATTTTTTCCGTTTGTGTTTTTATTTTATGTTGTGTATTGTTGGTTCACTTCTAGTCTAATGGATATTTTTAAATTATAGGTCAGGAGATATAGAGGAAGAGGAAGAGGAAGAGGAAGATGAAGAGGGGGATGAAAAGGAGGAGGAGGAGGAAGGGCATTTATTATGAACGGACGAAGATCAACAAAGTGACATTAATCTTGGGGTTGATGGAGTGGATGATTTGTGCCTAGATTATGATAAAAAAAAAAAAAGGAATGAAGTAGGAGATAGTAATCTCCATTGTCATGGTTTTTTTTAGGGTTTGAAAACATGAACTTTCTACTGCCAGCGCACTTGTGTTTTCATTTTGATATATGACTTGGATCTCTAGTTACATATTAGCTTATACAGATTGTTATTCACTTGTTTGACTAAAAAATGCTAATCTTTTTGTTTCGAAGATGTATGTACTGAATCCATTGAAATGTTTCTGTAAGCTGAACTCTCAGTTGCTTCGCAGTTTTAATAATTTTCCTATGGTATGCAATTCAGCTTTTGTTCTTCCAGTTGAACCATTCTTGAATCTTGAATATGTATGGACTTTTAATTTTCACACATTATTTATACATATACTTTAATTTTAAATCCAAATTACAAATCAAATCATATAACTACAACAAGAAATGCAAAAAGCATAGAAGTACATAAAAACTATACAATAGATATTGAAATGCAAAGTTAACCAATACTTTCCTCCTATGTTGGAATAAGAAAACTTGTTTGTTCCCCATATTCAAAACAACCAGAAAGATTCACCATAATAAACCCCATCAAAATCATGCCAATGCAAACTCCACTAACCAATGCACAACAATTCTTCCCAAATCCACTTTTTCCTCTTCCTTCTCTTTTCAATTTCCTATACTTGTTTTCCTTTTCTTTTAAACAAGATTCAATTTCCACAACTTCCTTTTCCACACCAAAATCTTCAAAAGAATCCTCAGCATCTTGAAAATAAAATGTTCCAATTTTCCCATCACCAACATTGCTCTTTTCACCAATTTTCCCCACCCCATTTCGTCTAAATTTCTCAATAGCCTTCTCACCAACAATCATACCATTCTCATCAAGTGTCTCATCATTCAAACAAGACTCGTTGAAAGAAGATGTAGAATTAGAATTGGATATAGAATCTTTATCGAATTCCGGATTCGAAAATGTTGTAAAATGTGAAATGGAATCCTTGTCTCTATCATTAAAAGAATTCTTCAATGATTTGAACCTTTGGTAACATTGGTTCAAATGTGGATTTGATGATGGGTCAGATGATTGAAATTCAGCATGTATAAGGTTTGACATGAATGCAAATTTTTGTTCTATTTCTTCTTGTGAATGTGGATCACGTAGTATTCCTTCAGTGAGAATTGATTCGAGTTCTTTCAGTTTTGCTTTCAAAACCAATTCAGACATATTTTGAGTGACACAAAGGTTTTTGTTTTTTGAAGTTTCGGTTACTTGTGTGTGTATTTTGGATTTCAAAAGTGGGTGTTGTGTTTGTGAAAACGGTCTAGAAGTTTTCTATTTATACGTGGTAACCGCAATGGTTGGTGACATTGGCCAATCACAATGTCACAAGTGGTTTTCTTCTCTCTTTCACAAGTTTTTTTTTTGTTTGTTTATACACTTGTGACATTGTTGTTGGCCAGGCCAATATCATCAACCACAATGTCACCAAGTGATATCCCTGCAATATCTACATATATCTCAACATGTATAAATATCTCATCTCTTGAACGGATAGAAGTGGAGGACGGTTATCAAATTTCAAAATTAAAGTATATGCGAGAGAGAGTAGACATTGAAAATGTGTTTGTCAAAAAAAAAAAAATGAAAAAGTGAATGTCATTAAATTCTTCAGGGACTATATGCAACTTTTTCTGCAATTGGGGTTAGGCTAACAAGTATGCATAGAAGAATCACAATACGGTTGCAATAAAAGTAGGGTTGATATTAAACAATCATAAATACATCGACTCAACATGGGTAATTTAGTACTAGTCAGACACATTTCAAACAAATTTATTGTTCCAAATTTTTTTTTTAATACGTAATTCTTGTAAAACACTATTCTTATAAAAAGGGGTAGAGGGAGTATTTATTAAAATGCTTCTATTCTTTAACATTTTAAATTTTTAATTATAGTTGCATTTTGTTGACTTTGCAATCAAATCATTGAAAATGACCTACATTTTAATAATTAAACTTGAAACGTGATGGATATTGGTATATTATTCACGCAAATCTTTGGTGAATATTATACTATGCACCCTTTTTTTTTTTTTTTTCATTATTTT
>Ga0228711_1010762_pt1 | contig 11907 bp, 4 predicted proteins | sample MedpolnodulmetaG_2_FD_177996 | JGI IMG/M metagenome (GOLD analysis project Ga0228711, IMG submission 177996) | Root nodule microbial communities from Medicago polymorpha collected in Santa Monica, California, United States - brown nodules | ecosystem: Host-associated > Plants > Roots > Nodule...
TGGATGTTTACGATGTTAATGATCTGAAAACTATTCCGCTGTTATGTTTTGATATTTTATCAAGTTGTTTTAATTAAATAGTATTTTATCCTATTTAAGAAATTTTGAAAAGTAGTGTGACATGCCCATTCGTGTTTAACTCTGATTATTTTTTATTTATTATTATTATTATTAATTTTGGGATAACGGGGTGTTACATTCATCACTTTACAATCTTCAAGCTTGAAATTCTTTAGAAGCTCCTTAGTGTATTTTGTTTGATGAACATACACCTCATCTTTGCTTTGATTGATTTCAATTCCAAGGAAGAACTTCAATTCTCCCATCATGCTCATTTCAAATTCATCCTGCATTAACTTAGAGAACTCTTTGCAAAGAGATGCATTAGTAGAACCAAATATTATATTATTAACATATATCTGTACAACAAGAATGTCTTTCTCAAGAGTCCTTCTGAAGAGTATTGTGTCAACTTGACCTCTTTTAAAATCATTTTTAATTAAGAAATTACACAATCTATCATACCAAGCTCTAGGAGCTTGTTTCAAGCCATATAGTGATCTCTTAAGTTTATAAACATGGTCAGGATGCTTCAGATCCTCAAAACCAGGAGGTTGCTTGACAAACACTTCTTCTGATATTACTCCATTGAGAAATGCACTCTTTACATCCATTTGATATAATGTTATGCCATGATTTACTGCATAGGATAGAAGTAACCTGATTGCTTCCAATCTTGCAAATGCAGCAAATGTTTCAGTATAATCAATGTCATCTTCTTGAAAAATAAGATTCTTTCATTTTATCCCCTGACCCATGTGACTGTGCAGAATTGCTGACGTGGCGAGCTAAGTGGCATGCTGACTGTGCATATTTAATTATGTGGCGTGCAGACTGTATAATTAATTTTGTTAAATTCCAAAATTTATAATTTACGAAAAAATATATATTTCAAAATTTTTTAATTTTCCATAATTTTTTAAATTTATTTTCGAAAATTTTGAAATATATATTTCAGAAAGAAAAAATTCAAATTATTCGAAAAAAATAATATAAGCTAATTTTTGAATGTTTTGGTAAAAAAATATTTATTTTTTATTTTTTTCGTTTTTTTTAAAAAAATGATTTTTTTTCTTCTTATTTTTAAATTTTTGAAAATTAATTTTTTGTTTTTTTTTATTTCTTAAACCATTACACACATGTCAGGTTTTAAAAAAATTAAAATTAAAATAATTACACAATGGCGTGCCACGTCAGTGTCCATTACACACGTGTCAGGTTTTAAAAAAAATAATTAAAATAATTACACAGTGGCGTGCCACGTCAGCGTTTGGATGGGGTCAGGGGTGTTTTGTGGAGAATCTTCATATTACAGGAGTGTTTTATGGAGAATCTTCATATTATAAGGTTAGAATCTAAACTTCTTTTTTTACAGGGGTTAAACCTGAACTCGCCCAAATTACTGGCCGGTAAAGACATATTAATCCTAGTATTAATTGAATGATACGATTGTAAAGAAAAAGTTATTATTCCATTGAAAATTGAAAGTGACATTCATTTTGAAATAGTTTTTTTTTGCTAAAACAACACTCATTTTAAAACGGATGAAGTATTTTTTTAAAAGTAATGTTATTTGAACATCTATTTGCTTGACAACCAAATAGACGACTATATTTTTATAAAGAAAAGTATGTATTGACACGAAAATCAAAATAATAGAGAGAAAAAGTAAAAATATAATGTGAATATGAGAGAGAAAGTTGTCACAAAAGTTGTTATGAAATGTTTGTACACATATCATTTCTCTTTTTTAATCATCTTTAGCTTTATTCTTTCTCTATTTCTTTTCTTCTCTTCATTTTCACTTTGTTTCTCTCTCCATGCCTCTCTCTCCATCTTCCATGGTATCCACCATTTTTTTATCAGATCCAAACCTCCTTCTGTAAAACTATCATTATAGAAAATCTCTACTTCATTTTCTTTATTAGCTCCATTAATTTATCGTTTACATCAGGTGGTTTAAATCTTTGAGGACGTCGCCTTCTTTTGATTTTCCCGTCCACAATGAGACTCTTTTAAAGACACTAAAGCGGTCATTTTTTTCTGTTTGAGTCTGGAACAAAACCATAAAGTTTTATTGTTATTGAAGCACTTTTATTGACAACCACCGTACCGACAATCGGTCGTCACCACGCCTGAGATCTCCATCACCACTATTTCAAGTCTAATATCCATTTCTTAATTTATTTTCTCACAATGATAAATTTGATGTTGTGTTTTATACTTCTCATTTGAGAAACAACTCTATCAACTTTCTAGGCATATAGACCTTGATCAAAAACATTACAATAATCTTTTAAATAAAAAATAGATATTTTTCAATTATAAACTCAAATAAACACCTTTATATTTGTCCACGTCTTTTATTTTTCATACAAGTAATAAAAATAGAAAGAAAAACTAAAACAGTGTAAAACTTTTATTCATTAATGATATTTTATGGTAGTATTAAATAAAAATCTTAACTAACATACTAACTAATATATTAGATCTAACTATTAAAAATCCAATTTACTCCACAAATGTTGAATTTTTTGATTCACAACAAAAAGTTATTTATGTAAAATTTGATGTTAATCTTACATAACAAAACTTGAGTTTTAAAGAACCAAATTATACAATTCCATAAAATTTGAAATTCAAATTTAGATATGTTTTGTCCTTTCTTTGCATTTTAACAAATTCAACAAAAGTAACAATTAAGCACAATGGCTTAAGAATCAAGACACTCAAACACAAATCAAGTTATCATTGGTGCAAAGTATTTTAACAACAAAGGTTACACTATTATCAAAGAAATATATAATCAAAAATCTTAAAATATCTTTGAGGACGCAACAACAAAGGAGCAATAAAAAATCTTAAAACATCTTCCAAGTTCAAACTTACAAATTGACAGTGTTGCTTTGCTCTAGATTTGATCATCTCCGTACAAATATTATATTGCATTACTATGATTGATAGATAACATGTTATGAAGCATTTGATTATGGTTGGTATTGAGTTGTTTGAATTATAACAACGCATTGTCCCTGTCAACTACATTATGCTTATGGGGACGAGTTGTTTGAATTATGTACAATATTATTGAACCATTGAAAATTAGATCATATACTACCCCTAAAAATATTATATCACATACCGGGAAGTTTCAATAATTATGAAAAAATGAAATAAATATTACAATTTTTTAACATGTATTAACAAGAAAATATTATAAATTTTTATAATTATGAAAAAATAAAACAAATATTATAATTTAGATTGTGTACAATATTACATATTTACGTTTTTTTTGTTGAATACAATTTTATTATGTACTTACAAATAACTGTATAGCAATCACCCGTGCCTAGCATGGGATTGAAGATCTATTTATTCTTAAAAGAGAGTAAAGCAAAGACCAAATTTCGCACATAATTTCACATGGAATGGTACTCCTCAACCCCTAGAGATTTCAGAGCCACCTAGGCCCAAAAAGAATGGTTTCATATTAAATATGAATCATATAATTGATGTGAATTAGAAAGTTGAACAAATTATGATATGACACTTTTTAAATACATATTCTTTTGGTCCAACGATTTAATAAAAATTATATTGACCATACAATAATTTCTATGTGTTCATAAAAATGTTTTCACTCTAAAGACGTCATTATTTCTACACATTTACCATGATCCTAAAAAATAATTTTTCGATTTACTATCACAAAAGGTTTTTTTTTTTTAGAGCTACTATCACAAAAAGTTAAAAATATAATCAAAAGTCAATTAAATAATATTTTTTGGGTAAGTTAAGAGTTTTAACATACAGTGTATCTGCTGCATGCATACTTATAATAATATATTGAAAAAAGAAAAAATTAACAAAAAATAAATTGAGTTCATTCTTATGGTTATAATATTTATTATATGATCTCTTTTCAAGGTGGGTTAAAGCGAAAAACACATCACACTAATATACTTTAAAGAAAGTTTTTTTTTTTTGGGAAATTACACTCACCTCCTCTGAGTTATACTCAAATGTCACTGACACCCCCTCTATTTTTCAAAAAACATAGACCTCCATTGTGGTTCTAACACCGATTAGCTATCCTTACAAACATTAAACATTGTTTTCGTCTAAAACCTACTTAGATGACTCATTTGCCCAGCCCACTTCTCCATGGGCAAGTCTTCTTTGCGCCTACTCTCTCCATGTTTTTCAACTTAGACTTCCATAATAACTCACTCCTCCAACAAACCTGTTAGAGTCTCAACAACTTCATTTTTTTTGGCTTCCACTAAATAAAGCTTGCTCCCTTCAAAGTAGAATAAAAATACTCAAATTAAAAAATATTCTCAAATAGGTCACTTTTATTTGCAACAAGTTCTCGATTCTATTTTTCTTATTTTTAACAAATTTAAAAATTGAAGGTGTTACTTAAAAATGATCACCATATAAGATTGGGTCACATCACATATGGGTTTAATTATTGCTTATATGAATTTTTTATATCAATGAACAAAATATCAAGTTATGTAGGTAAGCGCAGTGTTGATAAGATTGAGAAGACATGATTGAATCTGGGATCTGGCAATAAAGTAATAAAGAGGGTTGTACAAAAAAAACATAAGGAGAGAAGATAACTGCATTGTCGTTGAATCAAAAAGACAGCCGTTTGGAAAGAAGGGGTAAGAGATGCCATTTATTTCAAATATAAGGGAGGTTTTTGTTCATTTAAAAAATAGAAGGGGTGTGAGTGATATTTGAATAAACCTGAGGGGAGGTCATTGTAATTTCCCCTTTTTTTATGACCAAAAGAAACTTCTTTTTAAAAGGAAGTAGTTATATGATTCTAATTTTATGAAGATTTTAAAATTTCGTAAATGATTAAACTATTTAAAAAATTTATGACAATGAATTGTATCCAATATAAAAAGATCAAATTATACCTTGAATACACAATATTGATTTTACAGTACGTTATACTTATGCATAAATATGTTCGCATCTAGTGGTGCATTATTTCTAGGGACAATTTGCCATGGTCCAAAAAAATAATTTTTCCTATACTATCTCGAAAGGTTAATTAAAGGAAACATCAATTAAATAATACTTAATTCTTATGATTATAAAGTTTATAATATGAACTCCTTTCTATGTGTAAACAAAAGGACAAACACAACACACTAATATACTTAAAAATAATTTAATAATGATTCTAATGTTATGAAGATTTTTTTAAAATTTCATAAATGACAAAACCATGTAAATATTTTATGACATAAAGAAGTTTATACACTAAAAAATCAAATTATATCTTTCTTCAATGTAATTTATACACTATTATGATCATACAATATGTTATACATGAATATGATCTCACCCCAAAGATGCATTATTTCTATGAATAACTTTACGATGGTCCAAAAAAAAAAATTTATCCTTTTATTATCACAAAATGGATAAAAATGTAATCAAAAGTCAATTGAATAGTATTTTATTCTTATGATTATAAAATTTATTCTATGACCTCCTTTTTAAGTGTTCTAAAGGGAGCAATACAACACACTAGTATACTTAAAAGGAATTTAGTGATGATTCAAGTTTTATGAAGGGGTTTTAAAACTATTTAGATGCAAAGAGTGCAAAATATGACTAAAACTCTAAAGTTTGTGTATGTTATGTTTCTATTTCTTTCCATGTTTCTTGTCACCAAAGTAACTAATTGTATCCCTCAAAAGAAAGTAACCGATGGTAAGTTATCAATTAATATGATCCACCTTTTCATCCTTCACAGTATATACATGAAATAAATTTTATTATGTTTTAGTAACAATGTTTCATTCTATTTTTTCATTGTAGTGTCTCGTCCTTGTACAACGGATAAAGATTGTCCAAAAGTGCAATATGGGTATAAACTTAGGTGTCGTAAAAGCCAATGTGTACACATGTAAAAATGTCCAACTGAAAATAATGAGTTCTTCTGCTATCACAACAGTTGTACAATATATATTTTCTAGAATATTCCACAAGCTCTAATATATTATTTATGCATGCACCCAATAACTGGATTTTTTATCTATAATTTCATGGACGTTGTATTTATTGTATTGTACTCTAAGATGACAAAAATGAAATGAAATTAGATAGAAAATAGTTTTGTTTATAGTGTTTACTTATCTCATAAATATGGTGGTATCACTATGGCCTACATTACAAAAATATCACACATTTTTTTCAAACTCAACTACGTATAAGAATCACATTAATAGTTAAGATGAAAAGTAATATTATCTTACTTTTCACAACAAAACAGGTATTCGATCAATAAAACTGATAGAATACATTGTAGAAAACATAAATTCAACATCGTAAAAACTAAAATAGCTAGAAGAACCTGCAAACTTTGGTGCATAATTTAATCTTTTTGCATGTAACAAATATAAAATATCTGATCTTGTTATAGTGTATAATCAAGATACTAAAAAACTCAAACAATGGCAGGTTTGAATTGTTTTTTCATATTTTAATATTAATATAATTTAGTCTAAAATAGAAAACAATGTTCTACTCAAACAACATTTTAAAAGACACTAAACAGAAAACAAAGTTTTAAATACTATTAGAAAGTTATTTATCAAAGAGCTTTTGTTCAAATTAACAAAGCATTTATAAAATGAGAAACACTAACAACACACAATTTAACACACACTTTTCAACACACTCTCTTTAATTGGTTAAAATTCACATAGGACCCACCAAATTCATATGGAACCCACCTGATTTGGTGGAACCCATGTGAATCTTAACAAATCAAAGAGAGTGCGTTGAAAAGTGTGTGTTAAAATGTGTCTTGTTAGCATTCCTCTAAAATGTGTTATAAAATATATTTAAAGATAAGATACAAAGAATAGTTAAAGATAAAACAAGACAAACCAGAGATGAACACATTATATTCATAACACTACAAACGTTGGGATTTTGCACCTACTAATGGGAGAAGAAAAAAATGGGAACCAATATTATCAAACACACTCTATTTGTTGTGATACAAGTCTAAAAAAACATTACCAAAAAAATTCCAATTCTAAAAAGTCTACAAAAAAATTAGCCAAAATTTCTAATTCTAGGTTTTAAAGTTCTCTTATTATATTGTTGAAATTTAGGGCTTAACTCATCCTTATAAAACCGGCTTATAAGGTGAGGAGTGCCTCCTCTTTATAAACTCTGGTCAAGCTTCCTATCTAACCGATGTGGGACTAAATCCACCCCCTCAAAGACAAGCCAACATAAGGCAACTAGGGGCAGATCGCAATTAATGTGGAATTACCAACCCACCTCCTCACGTTCGGGGCGGGATTTCCAACACATCTGAGGTGGAATTACCAACCCACCCACTCACATTTGGGATGGGATTTCCAACACATGTTGAAGTAAAAATCCCTTTGAAATTGTTTTTAAATGATAGACAAACTCTTGTATTAAAATTAAGATTATAATTTTATTTGGTTATTTAATGTGTGCTCTTGAGTGAATTTTATTAAAGATAGGAAAGTCCAATTCTCACACATTGTTAAAGCCGTGGATGATTATGCTCAAGCTCTCAAGAACATTATGATGGTAATTCATTATTAATCAAGAAAGGTTAATTATTGATTAAATCCATAAATCAATCACAAAGGAAAGCCATGCGCTAATGCAAGGAAAAATTGTCTTTCAACCATGTGCTAATCATTTGGTAAAGATAAGGATGATGACAAAGCCCTTAAGTTGAATCTTAATGAGCAAGCAAGTAAAAAGACATAAAGAACAATGACTTGGTGACCAAGTATGCAAATATAATTTATTAATGGTGTCTTGGAGACAAAGCATTGCAAGGACAATGAAAATGATGCATCTTGGAGAACAAGTAAGAAGAAAGTGGTAAAGAGAAAAGGCTTTTTACTGTTCATGTACTTTTTACTGTTCATACACGCTCCTGGGAAAAAGACAAGCTCAAGCTCTTAGTGTTAAAAGTTGAGGTCGAGGCTGACAAGCTCAAGCTCAGTGTGCAAAAGAATGGGACAATGGCAGTTTTGCAATTCCTATCAACAGCAAGGGTGTCTACACAAGAATGAACATCTGCAAGATATTGAAGGATGAAGGCTGACTATAAATAGAAGCTTTCTCTCAACAAAGAAAGTATGAATTTTACAAACAATCACAAGCCTATATACAAGTGAAAAATTCATCAATCAATCTCAATATCAAAAATACTCTTACAACACTCAATCATATTTTCGTATCATCTTTTTAAGAGTATTACAAACTACAATCTCTCATTCTCTTAGTAGCTTGAAAGTTGTAATTAGATCCAATCATCAAATCTCATATTGATTGTATATCCTCAAGCCTGTAAAATCTTGAGTGATAGTGTAAGCTTGCTGAAGCTAATAATATCAGTGGTGTAAGCCTAGCGAGGCTAAGAGAATACATAGTTGTATAGCCTCAAGCTCTTCAAGAGCTCGAGTTTTAGTGTAAGCCTGGTGAGGCTTAGAGAATACATATTGTTTTGCACATTGCAAAGTGGAGGAAGAAACTCCCAAGAACTATTGGATAATCTCACAAAAGCTGTGGGGACTGGACTAACCTATATTGGGTGAACCAAAATAACTTCTCTGTGTGATCTTTCTTAAACTCTACTCTTTACTTTCCTTGTCATTTACTTTAGTATTGCATAATTGTTTATTGTGTTACTAATCTTCTTACTCCAAGTAAACTCTTGAGAGTCTAAACAGAGAAATTTTTAAAGGGTCACTATTCAACCCCCCCTTCTAGTGACATTTACTTCAACTTCAACACACCCCCTCACGCTCAGACCCAATGGGCATGAAGCGTGGATATGGGGAATCCTGACAACGGTAGATCTTGGATAGACTCTGATACCATGTTGAAATTTGGGGCCTAACTCATCCTTACAAAACCGACTTGTAAGGTGAGGAGTGCCACCTCTTTATAAACTCTGACCAAGCTTCTTATCTAACCGATGTGGGACTAAATCCAACCCCTCAAAGACAAGCCAACATAAGGCAACTAGCGGAAGATCGCAATTGAGGTGGAATTACCAACCCACCCCCTCACATTCGGGGTGAGATTTCCAACACATCTGAGGTGGAATTACCAACCCACCCCCTCACGTTCGGGGTGAGATTTCCAACACATCTGAGGTGGAATTACCAACCCACCCCCTCACATTCGGGGTGGGACTTCCAACATATATTCATAGTATGTACACAAATAATTTTGTAATTCTCATGTGTGAGTGAAAAATTGAGCTCTTGCTATAATGGAATCTTACTTTGTATACACGATCTACTTTTGTAATACAAGTCTATTTTTGTTTTGTTATTGGAGAGAGTTAGGAGTAGGCTTGGTTTTACTTTGCTTTGAAATTCGACTATGTGGAACATCTGAAAGGATCGTAATGATTGGCCATGTCGGTTGAGGTTGGGAAACTTGTGGATAAAATCCTTGCGTGTGTGAGGGGTCTTTGGCTTTGTTTCTTCTCCTTGGTGGTGGTGTTCTATTAGTGGTTGTAGCATTGTTGTTGCTTGGGGTGTTGGCCATTTCAAGGTTGTTAAGGTTCTTTTTTCGACTTCCATACACTACAATTTTGAGATTTTCAATGTTTAATACCTTTTGTTGATCTTTAACTTGGATGTCTGTAAGAAATTAATTCTTAAATTGTATTTTTCTAACAAATTGATCATTTAAGTAGTAATTTTTTTATATGTAGAGATGAGTAAGTCTCGGGACATTTGTAATGTTTTCTATATTTGAGTCTGTAATTAGAGTTTTCTCGAAACATAGAAATTTTTGGGTGTTCTTGATGTAATTCACGGAGAAATCATGAAAATCAACAAAGCGAGAAATCCAAAGTTTTATGTTGTCCTTGGGAAGACAAAGATTGAAGATTCAATAGGCCTCCGAAGACATTACAGAGGGAGGAATTGCATTCCCAATTTCCAAGACATCTTACATTGAAGAAAACACCAAAAGGGGTGAAGAAGACAGGCATTTCTGCAGTGAATTTACACTGAAGCGCCAGGGCACTGTTAGCCTGCAATTTCGACATGCTCATTTAAGGCGGGCAACATTGGTTGAATTTTTGCATATATCGAAGTCTTCTCTCTTCAACATAAGGATTTCTACAAGACATAAGCACTTGAATGGGTCTAGTGGTCCCGAAGTTCGACAAGACATAAGCCAAGATGCAAGTTCGTCGAAGTCAAGGCAATTATTGTTGAGGCGGGAAGAATATGAATCGCAAAGAGAAGCGATTTACTTGATGGAAACGTGGGAGACAAGAAGATTCCAAATGGAAGGAGTGTTGATCGTGAAGTTAGGCTTTTTCCAGTTATTTTGCTATGTATAAATAGTAGTTTTCCATAGGGAAAACGGGTCACAAATCACTTATAGAAATTCTACAACACTTGAAGTACCGGTGCGAGAGAAAAGTGTTATACAGAATGTATGTAAACTGATTTGTCGAACCACCTATACTTTAATGCAATGCATATTACCTTTTCTTTAAGTTTATGCGTTTTAAACTTTTAGTCATTTATTCTACATTTACTACGTTTCCTTTTGTTTTATCTTTTTTTCTGTCGAAAGACGTCATACGGACTCGTCTTGCTCATAAAGCAACCTATGAATTGGATGAACATTCACTCTTTTTCTTAAAAACCAATGCACAACATGTCCTAGGATTTCTAGTTTGATCTTGCTCGTAATAACCAAAATCAGGCCTTCTTGTTTACCAAAAACACCGGTAAACAAATTGGCACGCCCGGTGGGACCTTGTTTATGCATAAAAGTGGTTTACAAAGCGCCATGTGCATGGTATAAAGCGCCTGGAACATGGCTGGTGATGAGTGAATAATTAGTCATTAAATTAGTGTCTTTTATTTAATATTTAAGTTTATTTTAATTAGATTTAATATGTTTTTATTTCCTTCTAGAACTATTTTACTTCAATTGCAAGTTATTATATTTCAGGAACAAATATTCAAAAGATTTAGTCTTGGAGCAAAAGAAAGGAGAATTGGAGCTGATTCGTGCCAAAAATATGAAGATCTCATACGAAATATATTGTGCAAGGATTCATGCCAAAAATATGAAGATCTCATACTAAAATTTCTTGTGCACAGAATTTGGAGATCTTGTGCAAAAATATGACAAAGTGGCGCGCCCCCTTTTACCCTTTTGCTGCTTTTGCTTCTTTGACAAAAGCAGCCTATTTTAGTATTTCTGACTTAGAGCCCATGGTCTCTTGTGCAACAATTTAGTAATTTAATTCTTAAGGCTCAAGTCAATGTTAGACTATAAATAGAGCAACCCTCTAGCTTGTAAAAGCATCTTTTGTTCTTGGAATTCAATAAGTGACAATTGTCTTTCTTAATAAAAGTTATTCTTTTATTTTCTTGTTATTTATTTTATGTTCTTCTTCTCCTCTTCTATGGCTACGATGATCATGAGTGAGTAAACCTTTCTTGTCTTGGGATTGTAGGATAAGTCTAATGACGTAATCCTAATCGAACCAAGCCATAAACCCTAATTTTATATAAATCTACTTTCTAATCTAATTCACCGTTTTTATAATGAATTAACAAATGCCAAACTCATAATGCGAAAGCGGAGGGTTAGTATTTGTTAATTCATCATCTCAAATATCAATTCATAATGTGAAAGCAGAGCTTTGATATTGGAACAAGTGAATTTAGACAAGGGTTGCGAAACATGAGAATAGTCTAGCAAACCTTGAGACACATAAAGTTTCGTTCTTCAAGGATTCCAATAGCAATCAACCATGAGAATAGG
>Ga0228711_1010764_pt1 | contig 11905 bp, 2 predicted proteins | sample MedpolnodulmetaG_2_FD_177996 | JGI IMG/M metagenome (GOLD analysis project Ga0228711, IMG submission 177996) | Root nodule microbial communities from Medicago polymorpha collected in Santa Monica, California, United States - brown nodules | ecosystem: Host-associated > Plants > Roots > Nodule...
TGTTACCTTTAATCACAGCCAAACACACAAACTTCAAAAACGTCAGAATCGCCGGAGATGATGATGATTTTGGAGGGGTGAAAATGGAGGAAGTTTTAGCGGGAAGAAGAAGGGTCAAGGACGTTTTAGATGTTCTGAAATGTGAAGAAGGAGGTATGGGTAATGCAGGGGCAAAATGGAAAAAGCAGAAAAAATAAACTGAAAAGTGAAAACTCAATTCAATCAAATTAGTCCCTGAACACGTGGCTTCCTTCTTGCCACGCGTACAAGACAACACAGCATGCATAGCGACAACTCAACATGGCTAACAGAGCACTTGGACGGAGGGACCTTTTTGATGGACGTCTGACAAATTCAGGGACTAAGTTGATATTTCGCATAATTGAGGGACGGAGTTGGCCGACGCGTGAAAAATCAGAGACGAATTTGATGGTTCACTCTAAAAAAATTACTTCAACTTCCAATGCAATAGAAACACAAACTTTCATAAAATTTTACCACTTTTGTGCTAAAAGAGTGTCACAGGGGTACTCGTTAACATTTCCCTTATTTAGATGTCTATATGTATATTATTTATTTTTTTTATAAAATCTATAAGTATTTTATAATTTATTGATTTATTATTTTAAAATATGGATAATAGATACCGACGTTATGTTGATCTGAGATAAACTAAATTAAGGTTTTAAGCAAAATCTTGGATTCGAGTCTTGTGGATGAAAAATAGTATCATTGGGAGGGAAGAGCACGCTATAAATCTTGGATTCGAATCTTAGTGGATGAAAAATAGTATCGTTGGGAGAGGAGATCACACTATAAGTGGTCATCTAGGTTCTTTGATGGACATTAATCATCAACAAAACTAATTGAATATTTCACACAAATAATAAGGTTATGAAAAAAAGTATGGATAATAGATATTACTTTATTTGTCCCTAAATACAAACACTCATTTGACTAATAATTTGATACGTCCATTTTCAAATTATTAGATATATTTATTGCTTCTTTTTCAAATAAACTCCTAGTTAACATCACATATGTGTTGATATCTGAAGCCCCGATACTCCAAAAATGGTGAAGAATCGTGTCTGATACGTATCTGATACCGATATGCTCTGATACGTTCCGATACGCGTATCAGAGAATAATCAGGCAATTAATATTTATTTTGTTGAAAAAAATTACCGAAACGTGTCGGATACGGCTAACTTGTACTCTGACACAGCTAACTTATACTCCGACGCCGATACTTCTGTCTTACATATTTCCTTTTTTAAAAAAATAATTAGAAATAAAACTACAAGTCTAGCAGCGCTATCAAAAACATATTATCTCTTCTAAACTAAAAAAAATAGGGTTTCTCATCACCACATAGTGATAGCTATTCCCTCTTCTAACCATTACCACCAATTGAATTCGACTATGTTTCTCTTTGCTCTAATGCCAAGTTTCTTCTGTCCTTCTCTCTAACTGGGGAAAAAACTGTTTGTTTTCGATATAAATTAGTGTTAACTATTAATTAGTCAACATTAGACAAAAATGTTTTTTTTATAGTACTTATGATGTTCTCTTTGGATGGTACTAATGATCTTTAGCTCTATTCCATCTAATTCGTACTGAAAAATATGTAATTGTCACTTGTTTTGATCATTTTCATTAATGTGAATGTTTGTTTATTATAATTTTTAGTTATGTTTATACATTGTGCACTTATACTATTAATTTTAAATTTAATTTTTTAATAACGTATCGAGGTCGTATCATATCGGGAATTTTGAAAAAATTTCTATATCGCCATATCGGTATCGTATCGTATCTGTATCGTGTTAGGTATCGGGACTTCATAGGTATTGATAGTGTGGTGGAGAGAATTGATTATGTAAAATTGATTTTGGTTAAAAGTGTTTCACACAAAAAGTTACTTCTCTGGGCTCGAATTATAGCAACAACAGAAAAAATTCTCATTGTCTTAAATACAAGCAAAAGTTTACTATAATTATTATATTTAATGTCACTATTCCAAATTTATCCTTAAATTAAATCTATTCATATTTCATTCACATAAAAAAAGATTAATTTTTGTAATAATTTTTTTTTCAGTCTTAAATGCAATGTTGTAATGCATTATCCAGCAATATACTCCCTTTAACATTTCCTTGAACGAATAATTTAGTTGCTTTTTTAAATTTCAATGACAAATTTTATAACATGACAAATCTCACTGAGTAATAAAGCAATTTTCTATATCCCAGACATATTTGATTATGGGTTATGGATAAATACATATATCTCTGTTACTTGTCTCGTATCGTGTTTTAAAATCGGAAAAAATTCAAATTCATGAAGAAGAAAAATTGCTATCCACAAGAGTACTCTCGTAAAAAGATATGCATATGATATGAGTATTGAAGAAGAAAAATTGCTATCCACAAGAGTACTCTCGTAAAAAGATATGCATATGATATGAGTATTTATTTTCAAGGACATGTATGAGATGAACTTTTTATTTTTATTTTTAAGAAGGGTATGAGATGAGTTATAAACAAAAAGAACCTAACCTCGCACTTATTTAAAAATAGTCGAGTTCAATTAATAATCCTAACCTCATCATCAAATATGTACATTTTGTCCTATGAACTTAACTTAGTTGGTAAGGATAATACATAATATATGCAGACACCTCAAAAAAAGATGTGCATTCTCAAATGCTTTCCTTGAATATTTGTTCAATGATAATAGTTATTAAAAAATAAAGCACGTTGTTAGTTTACGAGTATTTAAAAATGACAATATTAATATAATAAAAATAAATTTTTTATAAAAAAAATTACTCTTATTATAACTAGTAGTAAGATGAGCATTCATGTATCCGTCTTTTCTGCCTTTTAAAAGAAAATGTATCCTTGCTCAAAAAAAAAAATGTATCTGTCTTTCCGTTATTTTTATTACGTTAACATTTATAAATTATAAATGGTGTTTTTATGAAATTTTGATTAAAAGTATAAGTATAGATGTTTATGCCTTTTCAAATTATGACAAATCCAACTAACTATGTTTATTTTTTTCAATGATACCAATAATGTAAAAAAATATAATATAAAATCTTAACTGTTTTAATCACACCAACAATATAACATTAATATAGAAAAAACTATTTAAGGTTATAATTGAAATAATGAAAAAGCAGGCCAAAATCCTATATTCCTTTATATATAGTATATATAGATATTGTAAAAGTAGTTATATTTACTTACATTCGAGATTATTTAATAAAATTATTTTTCTTCATATATTTGAGACGGAAAAGAGTATATATATCATGATAAAATAATAAAAGGAAAATGCCAAAGTGCCCTTAAGGAATTGTTTAATCAACTAAAAAGAGTAATTTTTGCATAAAAAGTTGTGTAATACAATGTTTCCATGAGCTTAACTCGGTTGATAGAGACATTGCATGTTATATGTAGATACCGAAATTCAAACCCCGAATACCCCACTTATTAAAAAGTGAATTCCTAGTCAACAAGCTTCTTGACAAAAAGAAAATATGATTAGAAGTATATGTAATCACTACAATCAATTTTATTAATTGAGCACAACTTTACCAAATCTTACTTCTATTTGACACGGTGTTGAGTAACAAAAGTGATTACATCATTCAGACGAAATTCAAATTTAGTTTGTCAAGCTGTGAGACTGAGAGTTTAATTCCTACCACCAGACTCAAACCTCATTATTACCAAATATTATCTAACTTAATGCATCCAACAAAAAACATGCTACCTAGTGGATACAATGGAACAGCTGCTACTGCAGTCACAAACCATATGCATCAGGTAAAATAGGACTTATTCAGGAGACAGCATGTCAACTGTTCAACTTCCAAAGTGGTACCGCCGCTATGTAAATGAATTAGATTGATTAATTATTGCAGAAATGACAAGAAAAGCTACTCAGGACAAAAAATATCTATGGTTATGCAAGTTGTAGACCTTGTAAAATGAGCGAAGTTAAACACCATTGGCTAAAGCAAAGATATAAATATTTAAGCCAGCACTAATTTTTATCAAGTACATTTAAGGTTTACTCCTGATTGTGTTCTATATCACGAACCTGATGAAGTGATTCTTCAAAAGCCTGCAACGCTACCTTGTAATGGTCCAGAGAAATTACTCCCTCCTCCACAACTTGTAAGGCACTTCTAAATAACCGATTAGACCATTGAATAGGGTCAGTATGAGTATCATTAGAACTACAACGGTTGTGATCAGGAATACAAAAGCGCTTGTAATCTTTATTCCACCGAGAAAGAATGTACTTAGGAGGAATCTCCTCCACCCCAATAAAATTGAGCACACACAACGCATGCCGACAAAGATATCCATAAAAATTAAAGCAACAACAGATACAACGAACTTCAACTGATGTTTTACTATACACAACTTCAAAATCCTTAATTTCCCGTTTGTTTCCCTCGATCAAAACGCGCTCCTTGACCAAGAAGACGGTGATAGGGCCATCCACGTGCAATTGCATTGTCCCAAAACAAGAGAACATTTCTTCCACTTCAAGTTGGAACTTGGTGAATAATTCTCTTGTGTACGTACTAGAGAGCTGCAGTTCAAAAGAGCATTTGGTTTTTAGCAAAGGGCTTGAGCTTCTCGATTCAATATCTGCAAGAGATTCTTCCTTGTACTTCTTGTAAAGAGCTAATTCATACTTGTCAAGAAACTCCTTCAAAGAAGTCTGTTTGTGGACATATTTATCGAAAAATGGACTAATGCTTTCCCCGGACCGTGTTGCAGACATTCCAGCAAAAAACTTGTCCTTCAAATATACCGGTGCCCAATGAACCCGGTCTTCGTAAAGTGAACAAAGCCACTCATTATCATTAACTCCAAAACATTGAATCATGAATCCCCATGCTGCATCGAATTCAATCACTTTCGATGTCTCATAAACTGCTTTAATCAGCGCTTTCTTGATTGCATCATAATTGTGCAACCCTCCCAGTTTTTCTGGTACTTTTTTCATAATTGATGACAAGCCAAAGCAATGATGAGATCTAGGAAAAACTTCAGCAATTACACTCTGCAAAGCTTTGCATCTATCTGTAATAATAGTTTGAGGAGAACATCCTGATATACATGTGTTCCATGTTCTAAACAACCATTTATATGATTCTATTATTTCACCTGCAAGCAGGCCACAACCTAATAACACTGATTGACCATGGTGATTTATTCCAACTAAAGCCACAAGAGGGATTTCATATTTGTTTACCAAATAAGTGTTGTCAAAATAAACGACATCACTAAAATAACCACATGCAGCCCTAGACTTAGCATCAACCCATAATGCATTCCTCAAATGTCCTTCATCATTGAAATCCATCAAATAAAAGAAGTTTGGATTAGTTAGCTGCATACGACAGAGGAAATTATAAATGGCTTGTGTGTCACCTTTTCTTAGGTTCAACTTATTAGAATATTTGGAGAAAGCTCTGTCATCTCTTGCATTGGAGTTTAAATTTTCATTACCTTCTGTATCTATCACAAGTGCATGATATACCTTAATTGTTTTCCCCTCTGCATCAGAACTAGGCAACAGGTTCTTTTTAATGGATTTACGCATCTTAGCACCTAAGACGTGGTTATGTTCGAGGGTAACCTCGCATATCTTCCATCTCTGAGACTCCACTAACTTCATCCTTATCATGGCAGGACAACCAGTTCTGGTTTCTTTTCTCAAATTGTTACTATCTTTTATTCTTTTGAAACCTTGGCTGCTACAGCAAAGCACTGCACCATATTTTTCTTTGCTATTTCGCTTGAACCATGAATTCTTCACCCTCACACAAAATCCCACCCCCTTGGCATAGCAAATATAATAACTGTAAGCATCATCATATGACTCAAATTCCATTCCAAGAGCAGGTGCGGGAAAATCTTTTCTTCCTTCAGAAATATCATTTTGACAATCTAATTCAATTACCTGGCATTCTCCATCGGGTAATTGATCACAACGCACAGAAATGTCGTCCACCTAGCATATCGTCAAACAAAATCAATAAGCTACCTCTAATAAAAAAATATTGAACATTAGATTCTTTGACATATGAAATCAAAAAAAGAAAATTCTATTTATTTGCACATGCAAAAAGTATTTTTATACATATGGAAGTCACCAAAAGAAACTAATAAAACAATGCATTCTCCATGTATTAATTATTCGCAGCATAGAGAATATCTTGACAACCTAGCTCAAAGATGGTCTACAAGTTTCCAATTTGAAATTTTATATTACTGATTGGTGCACCCTTTTCCTCTCTCTCACAATATACTATCATTATATATTTGAAGCAATATACCAACTATAACTTTCACACAAGTGAACACCCCAGATCATGATGAATACCCAAAACAGCTCAATAATGACTTATAATCTAACAATTATTGTAGGCCGGTTTCTCAATAAACAAAGTCCAAAATAACTATGTGAATTAGTCATTGTCATTACACACCTATGACATCCTAACACCTTAGTAAAAGTGACAAAAATTAGAAGTGTTAGTCAAGATAATTAAAATCATTGCATCCTTCCTTTTTATTTTTAACATTGACCACAAGACAATCGGTGCACTTCTCTCGTATACCTCACTGAAATTTGCAGCACAAACAAAAAACTTGTCAGTCCAATGACATTGCGCCATTGTTTTTCTCAAAACATGGAGAACCCTTTTGGACATAGATAACGGTAAATACAAAATAGTCTCAATACAAGTAGAATCGAGCATCATGTTCATCAAGACTTGCCACGACATAATAGTTTGAAACGAAAATCATCACAAATTTAGGCAAACTAAACTGCACACTAACTTCTTACAAAAATGCAATATTCAAAACTTGGAATCCATGTTATAACTTATTCCTCTATTCTCTTCCCTCCCAACCAAAGAGTCAGATAGTCATAACGTAAGAATTTGGGGGCAAAAGGCAAAAGGACAAATAAACTCCAGTCCAATGCGACATCAAACTGCAAAAACTATGTTGTTAATCGTGGATAATAACAATTTGTTCAAATTCAGCTACGCTACAGTGCTATAGCCTCGCTATAGCCATTATTTGACAACACTTTTAATACACATTAAAACAACACACATACACAATGATTGTTAGGTGAAGATGAAGATTCATTTACCGTGACATCGAGATTAGAGCTCAGTGACAAGTCTTTATCATTTGGAGAACACACAGTATCGCCCATCATGATCCGATCAGAAGGTTCACATGAACTCTGTCACAAATTAGATGTTAACCTTCCAATAAATTGTCAAAAAAAAAAAGACTCAAATATACATCATATCATAACTACAATAATATTAGTTTTGCTACTCCTTACTTAGTTTCTTTGTAGTTTGTTTCTAGACTTAAACTATGTTTCTATCCAAAAAAAAAAAATAAAACAACTTTATTCATCTCAAACACTTATAAACTCGAGAACCTTTAATAAACCATACACTTCCACAATCCTAGCCTCCAGCGGCTCAAACCAAAGATTTTTGCCCCTATAAATAAATCAAATTCATCTCTTAAGCAAAACCGTGTACCCACCCAATTATGATCCACAAAAGAAGAAAAAAAGTACGTCATTGTTGCACTTAACAAAACCTACACTAGGCTTATGTCAAATAGAAAAGGCATAAGGAGAGACAACACTACTTGTTAGCCGGGGTGCATCGTTTTCTTAGAGTCCAATTCATAAGTACGGATGCACCATGATAAATTATCACAGTGAATCATACTCCTTCCCAAATTTTCAGTTCCTGCACAGACAAATACTCTAAAGCATCGTAGCAAAAACTTGTTGCTCCTTCACCAAAAGACTTTTCAATTTTACTAAGATTGACACCACATTATTCCTAACAAATTGCACTCTGAAAGACAGACAATTCATATGATGTTCAACAAAATCAAACAACCATAACTATATACCACTGACACATGTGATTACATCCAACTAATTCATTTTCTCAAATTATTACGGTGTCAACCTGTCAATGTCGTGTCCGGTTATGTATTTAATTTACAGAGCATAGATACAACAAATTGACATCTTGAGGAATGAGACCGGGTATGTAGTAAACCTAAACCAAACATCATTTGATGTTCAGCAGTAATACAACAAAATTTGACAAGAATGATGGAATCTAAGTGCAAGAGATAAAACAAAAACAAGAGGCTAAGTAGCGGTTCAGAGATGAAGAGAGTGAATAACAATTTACATTTGATTATACAAAGATTGAATTGAGATTAAGATTTAAGAGTCAATAAAGCATAGATATGAAATAATTGATTAAAATTACCGTTAAATATCGTTCTTCATCTTCTTCTGGAGGAAGAGGCTCAACGGCGGAGACAAGTTTTTGTTCAATCCCAAAATTCGACATCAAAACATGCTCTGTCTTTCACACTCTCTTTGCCCGCGAGTTTCATTTAACAACACTGACAAATGATAATATTAAGCCTAATTTTAAATGTTCTTTTTTTCCCAAGAAATTTCAAATATTTTAATTGAATTGTAACAAAAGATAAACTTTTATTGTATTGAATAATTTTAGTGCCATAAACTTGCTCAAGGACAACACAAGATAAACTTTTATTGTATTGAATAATTTTTTGTCTTATACGATATTTTTGTGAACAAAATGTTATTTTTGTATTTTAGACAACTTGTAGACAAAAAGTTGTGTTGTGGTTTAGTAAAAGATAAGGGTTTGTCTAACATGTGCAATATTGCACATGTTAAGGTAACTAAAAGTAGTATTTTTTCATTGAAAACCAACAATTATTGATTAAAAGTTACATATTTAATATAAAAAACACAAGTTTCAAGTCAAAGTTACTACTTTAAACTTCTTAACATGTGCAAATTTGCACATGATAGAAAAACCCAAAAGATAATAATTTCAGTTTTTGTATTGTCTCTTGCCTTATGTTTATATTGTCCCTAGAACAGTTTTACAAATCAAACACGGAACAACTAAAGTTGTTCTATCACATGCTTATTTTTTAGCAATCAAATGCAAAGTTAGTGTTAATTAATATGTGATATAATTTTACTTTGCATATGATTGATTTGTCAACTTATCTTCAATCTCTTGCCGCTTATCTCTATGCCATCGTTTTCTAGTTCATTTGGAAGGTTACAAATCAAGATATTTTTTTTCTGGTAAAAAAGGACGAATTGTTCACTATTAATCAAATTAAAACATTTCATGGTACAGTTGTATCAAACCTTGGTTATTCTACCGCTTCTCGCACCATTAGACAAGTTTTCAAATGCAACTCCTAAAAAAGTGATATCAAACTCAATGTTGATGATAACTTCTTTGCGAACCCGACATGTGTGGTTTTTGAAGTATAATAGATTTTTTCAAAAATAAAAATAAAAAAAAATTGGACGAGTTGTTCACTATTAATCTGATCAAATATCTTCATGCTATAATTGTATCTAACCTCGCTAATTCTACCGCTTCTCGCATAATGAGACTAGTTTTTGAATGCCACTGAAAGTTACATCAAACTGAATGTTTGGGATTGCTCCTTTGTGAACCCTAATAGGTGTGGTTTTGGAAGTACAATAAAAAAAATTCTGAAGAAAAATAAAATTGGACGAATTGTTCACTGTTAATCATATTAAATCTTTTCATTGTATAATTGTATCTAACCTTGGCATTCTGCCGCTTCTCGCACTATGAGATAAGTTTTTGAATGCAACTCCCAGAAAGTTACCTCAAATTCAATGATTGTGATAGCTCCTTTGCAAACCCTAATAGGCGTGGTCTTGAAAGTACAATAAAATTTATTTGGAAAAAAAAATTGGACGAATTGTTCACTATTAATAAGATTAAATCTTTTCATGGTATAGTTGTATCTAACCTTGGTATTCTGCCGCTTCTCGCATGATTAGACAAGTTTTTGAATGCAACTCCTCAAAAGTTACTTCAAACTCAATGTTGATGAAAGCTCCTTTGCGAACCCTGACAGGTTTGGCTTTGGAAGTATAATTCAGAATTTCTTTGGTAAATGAATCTTCGATTATTTTGGTTTATGTTGTATTGGCACTTGACACATTCATTAATGTCGAGTTAATTGGCGATTCTGAGAGGTTTAGAGTTGGCGTAGCATGTGGTTATAATAACGTTGTTTGTGAATCAAATTCTCTTGTTACCATTGATATGGCTAAGATTGGTGTTCTTTCATCATGTACCTCGATAGTTAATGTTTTTTACGTGTTCAATAATTTCCAATGGTATCTCTCTTTTACTCACACAGTCACACCTTGAGCCAAATCAACATGTATGTGTGATGATTGACTAGCTAAGACTAGAGCGTCTCAATATGACGTCGTTGTTATTACCTTTTTGTCCTTTTATTCGTAGTCATTTGATTCTATCAAATGTGATGAATTTTGTTGAGATTATTACAATTTTTTTTGTCTATGAACGAAGTGGTAAGTACCACGTAAAACTCACATCCATACTAGTGAGGTCCCAAGTTCAAACCCTAATAAAGATGTTCAAACTTACAATATCGGCTAGGCCTTACGCACAAATAAACGTTATCTATACTATATGTAAGAGGGAAATGAAATTTTGGGCTGACCTTTTTATTATTCCAATTATAGACTTAACAATTTTCCTATATTAGTGCAATATTATTGGTGTTAATAAAAAAAATATAAGAATTTATATTTTACCTTTGTTAAATTATTGTTTTCATTGAAAATGATAAACATGGTTTTCTGGGCTTGTTACATTTTGAAAGTCACAATATTTGCACTTATAATTTTAATCAAAATAAAAATTTAATATAATATAGCGTGTTAGCGCAATGTAAAAAGTGAAAAGACGAACACATTATTAATAAAAAATGTATATGTGAAGGCGATATGGAGTGTTATTTCTGACGAAAGTGCTTGCAAACAGGTTAAGGAAAGTGATATGGAGTGTTATTTTCTACACTCAATCAACTTTTGTGCAAAGTAGACAAATTTTTGATGGGATCCTTATAGCTAATGACGTGCGTAAATAAAAAATAATTATTGTTGTTCAAGGTGGATTTTGAAAAAACTTATGGTTCAGTGGACTAGAATTATTTGAAAGATGTAATGTCAAAAATGAATTTTCCAACTATGTGGCGAAAGTGGATCTTAAAATGTGTCACTACAGCTACCGCATCAATTTTGGTTAACAAGAGTCAGACGAAAGAGTTTAAATTGGAAAGAGGGTTACATCAAGGCGAACCTTTGTCACCTTTCCTTTTTTTGATTAGCAGCTGAAGGATTAAATGTTATGATGAAAGCCATGGTGGAAACAAGTTTGTTTACTGAGTATACGGTGGGGGCACATATGGCAGTTCCTATAACTCACCTTTAGTTTGCAGATGATATTTTGCTTGTTGAAATTAAAAGTTGGGCCAATGTCAGAGCTTTGAAGGCCGTTCTTATGTTGTTTGAAGCTATTTATGGTTTGAAGGTTAATTTCCATAAGAGTTTGTTGGTTGGGGTTAATGTGGCCGACTCTTGGATGCATGAGACATCATTGGTTATGAAGTGTAAAAAGGTTTGTCTTCCCTTTTTATATCCAGGGCTACCTATAGGTGAAGATTCACAAAAACTGAACTTTTGGACTCTCTTGATGGATCGAATTAAGAGTAGATTGTCAGGGTGGATGAGCAACAACCTTTCATTGGGGGGCCGCTTGGTACTTTTGAAGCACGTCTTGTCCTCAACGTCAGTCTATTTTCTTTTCTTCTACAAGACTCCCTCACGTATAATCTCTTCCCTTGAATCCATTTAAATGTTTTTTTTTTTTGGGGGGGGGGGGGGGATGGAGGAA
>Ga0228711_1010769_pt1 | contig 11900 bp, 6 predicted proteins | sample MedpolnodulmetaG_2_FD_177996 | JGI IMG/M metagenome (GOLD analysis project Ga0228711, IMG submission 177996) | Root nodule microbial communities from Medicago polymorpha collected in Santa Monica, California, United States - brown nodules | ecosystem: Host-associated > Plants > Roots > Nodule...
CCCCCGCCCCCCCCTTCTTGTGGTTTTTCTCACCTTCACACCAAAGGCGAATTCAAAACAGAAATGTATGAATACGACACGAGAACATGAAAACGGCGCACCACTACTAGGTTACTCGCCGTGGCAAGCGGACTTACTCGCCGTGGCGAGCAAACACTACTCCCTGTCCTATTGTAGTTCGCCGTGGCGAACGGATGGCGAGCAGAGTCTGCTCTCTGTCACGTTGTAGCTCGCCGTGGCGAGCACACTACTCGCTGTGGCGAGTTATGACAGTCTTCTGCCGGGAAGTTCGATTTTTCACCCCAAAAACCCAATTTTTCATCTAACTCAATCCCAATTTGATAGGAAACTCAACCTATGATCATTCTACAACCTGAACATCATTTATCTGTAATTTCTACGGACTTTCTACGCTCTTAACATCCAATTTTACAAGTTCTACCATCAATCTGATTCTTAACCCTAATTCTCAATTCACATGAACAACAACAAAACTATATGCTAAATTCAGTTTCAGAATTATATAGCCTAAGATTAGAGAATATTAGTCCCACCCTTACCTTAGATTGGTGATTGCAAGACTCCACAGGTTCTCTCTTCTCTTGGTTCTCCTCTTTCTCCCAAAGACTTCGTAAAACCTAATTTGTCTGGCTCTTATTTTTCTTTATATACTCAACAGATTTTCTAATTAACTCCACCTATTTCTAATTAATTCCAAACCAGCCCCTCCAAGTCTATGTATTCTAATTTCCAACATATTCTACTAAATAATAATATAAAGCCACTTAATAAAATATTAATACACAACAACACGTCATAAATCAACATACATCACATAAGTCATATAAAAGACTCTAAATTCAGCCAAAAATAATCAAATAAATAAATAGGGCGTTACATTTGTACTTAAAGAGGCTAGATAGTCTAGCAAGTAGTAACATGTATTCACAGGACGGTTATTAAGCATAGCCCATAGCATGAAAAGCTCATCTGTCCTAGTGGTTCCCAATTCTTTCCTACCCTAGATTGTGCAAGCCATGACCCTTTGAAGGTACCTAAGGACGAGGTTGCGGATGTTGCTAACCTTATTGGAACGGGAATTGTATTGTGTGAGACCGGTGATACGTTCCCAATAGGTAGCGGGGTTATAGTCATCCGACTTTAGATCATGGTTCCAAGAGTCATGGATGAACCCCGCGTTTGCGAAGTCCATATCTAAGCAAAAGTTTTCAAGGGACATCTCATAGTCTATGTTCATAAGCCGAAAAGAGACTCTATGATTAGGGTTATCAAAATTCAACCTATCCTTCGTGAAAGCAATAGAGCTTAAGAATTCATAAATGAGTTTTCGAACCCGCTCATAGGTCTCAACATCTCAATCCACCCTAGGTTTCGTAGCAACTTAAACACATTGTCTCTAATTCCCAGCACATTCAAAGAATAAGAATCAGGCTACCTACAAGGATGTAAAGGTTTAGAGATAAGAGTTTTATACCTATCCCTTTGCTTGCTATCTTTGAATTGTATTCCGTGATTCTTTGTCGGTGCTTGCCTCTTTGAAGAAGGTCCTTCGGAGGAGCTTCCTGTTTCTTTTCCACTTCTTTTTGGAGCCATGGTTGCCTTGACCTTGTTTGACTTTGGTTGTCTTGGTGGGGGTTGTGGTGAAGTTTTAGGTTTTATGGAGGTTTTTTGGGTGGAAAAGGTTGGTTTAGTTATGGGGTTAGTGGTTAAGTGAGGTTTATAAGTTTAATGGTGTAGGTTGGTGAGGAATTTGTGTTGTTTGGATTATGTTCATGGGATATAGAAATTTGGGTGAATTTTGGTTTGGGTGGATGAAAGTTGTTTTTGATTGGTGAATTATGTTTGGGATGGTGTTTGGAGTTGTTTGGTGGAAGAAATTTTGTGGTTTTGTCGAGATTTGAGTGAGATATGAAGGTTTGTGGTTATGGAGGTTTTAGAGATTGGTTTGAGAGATGAGAGATGTTGGTATTGAAGAATGAGGGAAGAAGAAGGAAAAAAAATAGGTATATGAAGGCTAGAGTTCGGGCACGGCCGTGCCACTACAGGCACGGGCCGTGCCAACTTACTGGAGTTTTTTGGTTTTGGCAAGGCATGGGATGGCACGGTCGTGCCACTGCAGGCACGGGCCGTGCCAAGCTTCTGGCAGTTTGGGCTCAATTTTTTTTTTCTTCCTCCTTTTTCTTGAATCTTGCTCGGACAATTTCCTACTAAACAACTTAAAACAAACAAAAAAACAAACAAAAAGCGATTAAATGCGTGGGTTACCTCACACGAAGTGCTCGTTTAGAGTCATTAGCTTGACGTTAGAAAGCGTCCTTAGAAAGGATCAAAGAGATCATATTGTGTAGATGACGCTAGGAAGCGTTCTTTCACATCATGATCTTTAATCATGCACAAAGAATAAAGAGCAGGACCTTTCATAACATTTTCCAACTCAAATCCTACCATCTCATCACTCACTTGAAAAACAATCCTACCATTCTTGACATCGACAATAGCTCCCGCAGTAGCGAGGAAAGGTCTCCCTAGAATTATAGGGACATCCTGGTCTTCCGGAATGTCCACAACAACAAAATCAGTCGGGATGTATATCCCTTCTATCTTAATGGGGATGTCCTCGACAAATCCAACAATTTGGATTGTAGAACGGTCAGCTAACTTCAGGATCATCTCGGAAGGTTTCAATTCTCCTATCCCAATCCTCTTAAAGAGGGATAAAGGCAACAAGCTAACACTAGCTCCTAGGTCGCACAATGCTTTATCAATGGTCTCACTCTCAATCACACAAGGGATGGAAAAACTACCTGGGTCTCTAAGCTTAGGAGGCGGCTTCTTTATGATTGCACTACTTTCCCCAGTTAAAGCGATTGTCTCATTATGCTCTATAGTCCTTTTCTTTGAAAAAATTTCCTTTAAAAACTTAGCATATAGAGGCATTCCAGACAAAGCTTCTGCAAAGGGAATATTAATGCAAATCTTTTTAAGTATATTGACGAATTTATGGAATTGTGCCTCCAAATTAGGTTTAGCAAGACTCAATGAAAAGGGGATTTTGGGTTTATCGAGTGGTTTCTCACCTTCTATCGTGGCATTCTCACTCAAAATCTTAACACTCCCTCCCTTAATGTCCTTAGCCTTAGTAATGGTTTCTTCTAACTTACTACCCCCAAAAGAAATAGCGTTAACATGGGCTTTGGGGTTGGCTTCGGTTTGACCAGGAAAGACTCCCGGTGTTTGAGAGGAAGCGGCCACTTGTTGGGCCACTTGGGAGATTTGGGTCTCAAGCATTTTAGTGTGGGTAGCGATAGAATCTACCTTGGTATTGAGTTTGGAGAGAGAGTCATTCAGAAATCCGATTTGGGTTTTGAGCTCTTGGAGCTGTTTAGATTGATTCATGACATAGTTTTCCATTAAAATCTCCAAACTTGATTTCTGAGCGACTCTCTCGTTGTTTACGTAGTCGGGTGATGTTGTTTGTCCAAAGGAATTTTGAGGGTTTTTGAAAAAGTTTTGGTTTTGCCTCATTCCTTGGGCTTATTGAGCATAGTTTACTTGCTCAATACCGTTAATAGCACTACCCAGCTGGCAATCAACACCTATATGACCAGATATACCACAGATTTCACAAGGGGGGGATACAGGAGAATTTGTGACTGCACTAACATTCATCTTTTCAAACTTTAGGGTTAGTGCATCAACTTTAGCAACAAGATGATCAAATTTAGAGACTTCGTGTATACCTGCCTCTTTTTTAGACGGTGAAGAAGTAGTGATCTCTCTCATTGGTCCACTGATAGTGGTGTTGAGCCATGTCCTCTATTAAAGCGTATGCCTCCGTATAGTTTCTGTTCGTCAACGCGCCACCTGCAGCTGCATCAACAGTCATTTTAGTGGTATAAGACTAGCCATTATAGAAGGTGTGGACTATAAGCCACTTCTCTAAACCATGGTGGGAACAAAGTCTAAGCATTTCCTTGAAACGCTCCCATGCATCATAGAGAGATTCCCCATCTATTTGATTGAACCGTGTGATTTGGTCCCTTAATTTAGCAGTTTTAGAGGGGGGAAAGAATCGGGCAAGGAATGCTTGCCTCATTTGATCCCATGAGTTAATGGAACCAAGCACTAGCTCTATTCCTTAAGGAGAAAGGAAAGAGATGTAGCCTTACGGCTTCTTGATTCGCTTTCAAGGTTCCGCTGAGTCTTAAAATAGTTGAGATATGCAGATTTGGATCCTCAGCGGGTGATCCTGAAAACTGATTTTGCTGCACCAAGTTAAGTAGTGCAGGCTTAATCTCAAAGTTGTTACCCTCAACCGTTGGGTACACAATAATAGCTTGTGGCTCTTCCGTAGAAGGTGTTGCATACTCTTTGAGAGTGCGTTCAGCCATAACGATATTATTTCGTGATACTCTCTTTCTTTTATGTAGAAATCTTTCGATCTCGGGAACAAATTCACCAAGACTTTTAGACCTTCCCATAAAAGAGCAAGAACCCAAGAAGTTAATGGTAAAAAGAAAAAGAAGTAGTAGAAGAAAAAAGAAGAAAGAAAAATTCTAATCACTAAGAAAAAGTTAATCAAATTAGTTAACTCCCCGGCAGCGGCACCAAAAACTTGATGAGCAAAACCGCAAGTGTATGGTTTTACCGAAGTAGTAAAAAGAGAGTATCGTTCCAACAGGGAGTTGTTCAATTCATAACTCTTTAGAGATGATTAGAAAAAAGTTTGTTTGTAAATATTGGGTTTTTAGAAGTTAAAAAGAATAATAATAAAAAGCGCCTTGGGATTATTGGTTCATCGTAATGACAAATCCTTCACAAACAAACCCTAAACAATAACTTTATATTCGACCTACTTTCTAAAGACAAGTTTCTTTTTAGAGTATCAAAGCCTCTCTCGAGGTGCAGCGAGTGTGTTCCTCTAGAAACCACGCCTATTCTCATGGTTGATTGCTATAAGAATCCTTGAAGAACGAAACTTTATATGTCTCAAGGTTTGCTAGACTATTCTCATGTTTTGCAACCCTTGTCTAAATTCACTTGTTCCAATATCAAAGCTTCGCTTTCGCATTATGAATTGCTATTTGAGATGATGAATTAACAAATACTAACTCTCCGCTTTCGCATTATGAGTTTGGCATTTGTTAATTCATTATAAAAACGGTGAATTAGATTACAAAGTAGATTTATATAAAATTAGGGTTTATGGCTTGGTTTGATTAGGATTACGTTATTAGACTTATCCAACAATCCCAAGACAAGAAAGGTCTACTCACTCATGATCATCGTAGCCATAGAAGAGGAGGAGAAGAACATAAAATAAATAACAAGAAAGTAAAAGAAGAACTTTTATTAAGAAAGACAATTGTCACTATTGAATTCCAAGAACAAAAGATGATTTGTTGTGATAGCTAGCTACTCTATTTATAGTTTACAATGACTTAAGCCGTAAGAAATATAACACTAGAATGTTCCACAAGAAACCACGGGCTTTTAGGTCAGAAGTAAACTAATAGGTAGCTTGTCCATGAAGCAGAAGCAGTAAAGGTGGGCTCTAAAGGTTGGCACGGCCGTGCTGCTGGTGGCACGGGCCGTGCCAAGTCTCTGACTTGGGAAGTGACATATTTTTGTCCCATATTTCGTATTTTCATCCCGAATCAGCTCCTAATCCTCTTTCTTTTGCTCCAAGATTATATCTTTAGATATTTGTTCCTGAAATATAATAATTTGCAATTGAAGTAAAATAATTCTAAGGGGAAATAATATTTAAAGAAAACTAAATTAAATCTAAATAAAATAGACTCAAATAACATATTAAAAACACTAATTTATTGACTCATCAGGTTAGTATTTGTTAATTCATCATCACAAATATCAAAGCGAAGCATCAAAAGAAGAAGTTTTGATATTGGAACAAGTGAAATTAGACAAGGATTGCGAAAAATGAGAATAGTCTAGAAAACCTTTAGACCAATAAAGTTTCGTTCTTCAAGGATTCTAATAGCAATCAACCATGAGAATAGGCGTGGTTGCTAGAGGAACACACTCACTGAAACTGAAAGGAGATGTGATAGGCTTAAGAGAAACTTGTCTTTAGAAAGTAGGTCCATTAGAAAGTTTAGGTTTAAGGTTTGGTTTGTGAAGGGTTTGGCACTAAGATGAACCAATAATCCCAAGGCACCTTTTTATTATTATTTTCAATTGTAAAAATCAAACTTTTTTCAGCGGAAACTCTTCTTCTAATCACCAATAAAAGCTAATTAAATTAAACAACTCCTTGTTGGAACGATACTCTCTTTTTACTACTTCGGTAGAACCGTGCACTTACGGTTTTACTCATCGTGACCCCAACAATCTCAAACACTGACATCTTGTACATGTTGGTTTTGTAGTCGATAACCAAAACTGTTGGAAAATTGTTAAACAACTTAACAGATGTTGGATGAACCCAAAATATGTCTTCAATAGTAGTACTTTCACTTTGTGTTCTTGAGAAATAAACATAGTTGTGCTCCTCCAACTTTGAGATTAGAAACTGCAACGCCTTCTTGTCACCTCTATTTGACTTCCATATTTGTTGACGTTCATTATATATTTGCCTGATATTTGTCATGCAATCTTGTCTTTTCCTCTTCAAATCTAACAAAATGTTTCTTGGATGCACCTTGCTCTTGGTCAAGTCACACACAATCTTCTTATCATCCTCCTTTAATCTACAGACAATCATGTATCCTTCTAAATCTAGCTTCATCGCATGGTTGTGAACTCCATTAAGAAAATAATAAACTCGGTTTACTATAATTATAGTAATTATGGTTGTGTACAAAAATAACATACTAAATTTTTAATATTAAATGACTAAATGACAATTCCTCGTAATTTTGTTTTAAATAGTACTCTACTTTTTAATTTTCTTAAAAAAATGTTTAACTTATTTTACTATAATTTTATGCATCATAGAATATCAAATAATAAACTCCATCATAAAATACTTGCAACAAATTAAAGTTGCATGACATAAAATTGCATTAGTATCAAAATAATCAAAAAGTGCAACTTATTAATTTGTAACTCTAGTATGTTTTTATTTTCAATATATAGGGTACAATGTGTATGTTTTGGAAATATAACTTTCTTCTACCCTATGAAAATAAAGATAAAAAATATTAACATTATTGGGTAAGTGGGTTTTTTGGGTTTGGGTCTGGTTTTACCCGAAACCTATTTATTTTTATGGGTTTTTCATTTTTAGAAACCATACCCACCCAATTACCCAACCCAACCCATTTTTTTTGAGTTTTTTGGGTGGGTTTGACCGGGTTTTCTTGGTTGACCCAACCCATGAACACCCCTAAAATAAACTAATAAAAGAGACACTTGTGGATGTGTTTGTAATTTTGATACATCCAAAGACTATAAATGTGTTAGCGAGATTCATTTCTAGAGAGCAAAATATTATTTTGAAAATTTAAAAATAAAAGAAAATAGGATTTTTTTTTCCGCCCAAATTAGAGGAGAATAAAAGGGAAGGTAAATATATAATAGGATGAAATGCATTTGTTTATATTTTTCACTCCATTACATAATCTTACTGTTGGTAGGTATGGCAATGTAATACGCGCTTGAGGGGGGTGAATATCGTTTTAAAAACAATTAGAGTTTGTAGCGGGAACGGTTTTAGAAAACGCGATTTACGACTTGTTGAATTAAACATGGTTCAATAACAATGAACAAAAATACAAGACTATGTTTAGGCAAATATAAACTTTGAATTGAGAAAGTAGAAGAAAGCTCTAAACAAGAGAAAATGAAGATGCAAGTTTCTTAATTACTTGCATAAATTGAATCAATACACAAGCTTTTGTTTGTAGAGTTGCTTAGAAGCATATCAACACCAAGGAAAATAAATTAAATAAGTAACTCTTGTTCTTCTCTAACCGTTTCTAGTTACCTCATTTTCTTAGAAGCTTCTCAATACAAATTTAATTCATTCCTATCTAACTATGATGAACTGGCATACCGACTGCTGAGTCACTTACTATGAAGAGTTGGAATGGTAAGCTAGATATACTATCTTCAACATCCCCCACAAGATGAACCTTGGTATATATCCATCAAGTTCAGCTTGGATGCCAAGAAAGTGAAGGGTTTTCGATGTAAATCTTTATTGGAAAAATCAACCAATTGTTCTTGAGAGGAGACAGGTAAGATGCGAATAATTCTGATTTGGAAGTCAATTTCGAAGTCTTTGGTTCTCTCACGAAACACTGAACTCATAACTATATGGAGAACGCTCTAATTATCATAATAAAGATGAATTTGGTCTGCTTTTTTGATTAAAGCAACAACAATGTCACCAGTTATGGATGTTGATAAGATCCTTCCATCTATCAGCACCTTAGGATGGCATAAACTTCAAGTTAAGGACGAAGTTCAAACAACCTTTAGTCTTTCAAGCTAACGATACGGGTTCGATTCCTGCTACTGGCTTATATCTTATTTTTTCTATATAACAGATAACCAATGGTGGAGATATAATCATCCTTGTCGCCTGCCCAGTCCGCATCTGAGTAAGCGTGGAGATTTAGAGGGGTGATCGTCGAGATGAAGACACCTTTGTCACTGGAACCTGCTAAGTATTTGAGCACTCTTTTGAGTACAGTCCAATGCGTTGTTCTAGGGTTCTGCATGAATTGGGTGAGTTTGTTTGTGCTGAAGGCAATGTCTGGGCGAGTAAGGCTCAAGTATTGGAGGCTTCCAACGAGCGCTCGATACTTGGTTGAGGAAGATAGGAGATCGCCGTAATCCTTGAGTAACTTATCCGTGGCAGACAATGGAATGAATGCTGGTTTCGTATCTGCCATGCCTGATTTATGTAGTAGATTAGTGATATATTTCCTTTGGGAAAGGAATATACCCGTGGTAGAGGGTATCACTTTGACCCCCAAGATATAATTAAGACATCCAAGGTCTTTCAAAGAAAAGCGAGTGGCGAGTGTGGCGATGAGTGTGGATACCTCTGCAGGAGAACTCCCGGTGACAATGATATCATCAACATATACTAATAAGTATATGTCATACCCCAAATTTTGACCAGTTGGAAATTTTTATTCGTATTCTAAAGTCTTTATTCGTATTTTGAACGGTTCTAATCTTTGCTTTGTTTTTTAGACAGGTTACACGTTCTTTTATTCGTTTTTAGAGTATTTAAACGTTTTATTTGTACCGTAGACAAGTTAAAAAAATTTGTTCGCTTTGTAAGCAGTTAAATCTTTTTTTGTTTCGTTTTTAGATATTTAAAACTTTTTTGTTCGTATTTTAGATTTTTATTCATTTTTTATCAGTTAAAAAGTTTTGTATTCGTATTTTAAAAAGCCGAGTAGTTTTATCAGCTCAGACGAAATTTCAGCAGAGAGGTATTTTAAAATACCTCATTTGGTTACCGAAAGAGACAGTTTTAAATTTTATTATTTTTACATTAGTGTTGTATTTTATTTCTAAAGTCATTTTTGTTTTTTATTATTGTCATTATCTCATTTTGATTTAATTTTAGTCCAAGGTCCAAATGCATTTTGTGTCTTGCTGTCCAGCCTAAGAAAATTCACTGTAACCTCACTGTAACCGCAGCTTTTACTACACAAACACCAACCTGTTTTCTCTCTCTTCCTTTCTAAGATCAAAAGCAAAAAATCATAAGAATGAGATTATGAACACATGAACATAAAAATTTCCAGCAAGCAAAAACTTCCACAGATCAACACCAACATTTAATTCATACTCAATCTCTGTTCAAACCCATAGGAACGTGAATCATCAACCAAAACCGCAAGTTTTTCTTCAAACTTCAACCACAACAAGTGACAGATCCGAGCTTACACCAAACCGGCATCGAGCTTAAATAAAAAAAGAAGAGGAAGAAAGGACCGCAACGTACGGATCGAAGCTTATACAAGTTTGAATCGAAGTTTTCCGAAGAAACATCTCCAGATCTCAACAGATTCAAAGAGGTAATAGCGTTGTTCTTCATCTATGTTCTTCGTTGAACACCTTTTTTTTTCGAGTTGAAATTGTTAGATCTAGGATTATTTGTATTGATTTTGTGAAAAATACTTTCGAAAACGTGTTTAGGAGAAGGAGGATAAGAGGTTTAACAAAAAAAAATTTAAAAAAAAAAGAGTTTAAGTTCTCCGACGCGGTGGCTCCGTCGCCGGAAATCGGTCGGCCGCCGCGTCGGAACCTCTTTCTTCCTTCTTCTCCGATGGACTGATTTAAGAGAGAGGGGAGAGCTTCTCTCTCTAACTTGTGTTAAGAGAGAGAAGTGTTTTTGGATTATGTTGTTTTTTTGTTAAGTTCGGTATTTATAGTACTTATTTTTTTGTCATAGTTTCATGTGGTTTGATCCGTGGTATCTCGATGTACCTTCAGATCTAGGCCGTCTGATCTAAAATCTGACGGCTAGTGATGTTTCTGCTTAGGGATCCTGTGTTTACTGTCTATAGTATTACTGTGAAACTCCAGGACTAGGCCGTTGGATCTCAGATCCAACGCCCCAGGATGATCCTATTTGAGATACAGTGTGTTTGTTTCTATTTTTAATGTGTGCTTGTTTTTTAAGCCGTCAGATCTAAAATCTGACGGTCACTGTGCTTCTTGTATTTATTTCTTTCTTTTTTTGTGTTTTCTAAACCATTTGATTAATCTTGTGGCTGTGATGAAATCTGGACCCTCTGATTTATCAGACGGTCCAGATCTGTCCAGTGCTGAGCTTATATTCTTTTCTTTGTTTTCACTATGTTTTTTTTTACTTATTTACACTATAATTTTTACTTTCTCATTTTTTATTTCCCTAACTCTTAATGTTTGTCATTGTTTACTTATTTTCACTTTTTTATATTATTTGATTGTAGTTTATTTTGCCTCTATTTTTTTGTGCTTAAAATTGTTGCATGCATATTTAATTTGTGCCACTCATTTTATTATCATCATTTTATTAGTGTGTATTTAGGTTTTGATGTAATTTAATTCATGCATTTTATTTTCTTGAAGCTTTAGAATGTAATTAGGAACTATGTAACCATGATAATGAGAAGATGCACCGACACCACAATTTATTTACCGCATTACGCCATGAACCGCAATCGAGGACCGAAATGAATTAGAGACAAAATAGGTTAATTATTTGGACTTTAATTATTTTCTTAAAATCAAACTACTAGTAATTTTAGGTTCACTTCCATAACTTGAGAATTTGCTTGGGATCCAACATCCTTTGTAGATTTCTCGCTTTTTTTTATCACGTTACGTCGTTACGCTTAGTTTCTTAGTTTACGTTTAATTTAGAAAAATCTTTTTACCAAAAAATCAAATATGCAAAACTCCAAAAAATAATTTTCTTAAGAAACTTTGGATTAATCCAAGTGCTTTTTTTCCTTTTATTTTCTTAATCAAATGTTTAATCAATTTAATATTCATATCTAGACTTGAGTTTCTTGTAATTATAATTTGACCAACCTCGTCTTATTTTCTCTCATGCCTTGAGGCCTCTTTCCTCTTCTCAAAACTATTTTCAAAAATTATAAAATTAACCTAACTCACAAAAATAAATTTTGAGAGTGAACTACATTGGTTTTGATCCCACTTGTGGGTATGTAGGCAAAGGACCCAATCCTTCCAAATCAAATAAAAATAACAAAATCATGCTTCTTCTCCCTCCATTCTTTCATTTAGACTCTTACGCAATTATTTTCAAAATAAGCGAATAACTTAGCACAAGATAAATTAGGTAAAAGGTTCCTACGGAGTACCGTAGTCGTGTAGGGTGCTTAACACCTTCCCTCCGCGAAATCAACCCCCGGATCCAAATTCTCTTAAGGGTTTTT
>Ga0228711_1010770_pt1 | contig 11900 bp, 9 predicted proteins | sample MedpolnodulmetaG_2_FD_177996 | JGI IMG/M metagenome (GOLD analysis project Ga0228711, IMG submission 177996) | Root nodule microbial communities from Medicago polymorpha collected in Santa Monica, California, United States - brown nodules | ecosystem: Host-associated > Plants > Roots > Nodule...
TAATTGCTTGTGTTCTCTCTTCTTCTGTTCTTTACTTTATCCGCTGCACATAGACTCTGAACTCACTCAGACTCTGAACTACTTCAGACTCTGAACCTGAGAACAGTTCTCTAGAACGTTAAAGAAGAAGTTTCCAAAAACACAATTCAACCCCCCCGTCTTGTGGTTTTTCTCACCTTCACATCAGAGTCTGAAGACTGGAAGCTGAAGTTAATTAAAAGTTGTTATTCTGAATGCATATCACTGCAGAAGGAATGGATGCCTGGAGCAACAGCTATTTCAGAGAAATTAGAAGGCATTAGATGCTTATCCACTGAAGAGCGCCGGAACAAGACATAGTACCATTTTACAACCACTACTCCACTCCTCATGTCTGCAGTAGTACAAGACAACAACTATGACTACGCTGGTTATTCTATATTCAAGGAATGAATTTGAAATTGTTCCCTCCTAGAACAATAACCAAATCAAGCAATAGATCATTGATGATTATCAAGCTTCAACAACGACTCTTTTGATGTGTTGACAATCAACAACGTCTCTTTCATACCTCTATATAAAGGAGTGAAGACTTGAAGATTGTAAGAGACTCACAACAATTTTACAAGTGCCAAAACTCTGCTGAAATTGTTATCACATCAAGTTCACTTAGAATTTCTTAACAACTTTCATATCTTAGAAATTCTAGAGTCTTAAGAGTCTGTATCTGATTTGTATTGTGAACACCATTGATTGTATATCAAGTGTTCAAACCTCAAGTCAGTAATGGAACGAAAGGTGCCTACATGCACGTTAGCACTCCGACGCTCAAGTCAGTAATGGAACTGAGAGAGAAAGTCTAAGAAGTGTTATGTACCTTGATGGTGAAGTAAGTTCACCCTTATATAGGCGCGAGTTGGCCCTAACTGTCTCTGGGTTATGCGGCGTGTGATTAGGAGCGGGGAAGGACATGTGTAGCGTGATCCCAGCGAGGAGGCGTGCTCCTGTGTAGCACGGTGCAGGCAGGTTGGTGTACTCCCTTGAGTGTGTAGCCTTAAGGTGGCGTATTATTGTACACGTGTATCCGTGTGAGTAGTCCAGAACATGACTATAAAATAAGTTATATGTGATTAGATTTGAGAATATAAAACATGAATTTTATTAAAAATTAAAGAATTTATGAATTTGAGGTGGCTGGAAGTGAGGTAATATGGTGGAGAATGGGGTTAATATAGGTAATAATACTTCATAAATTTATAATACTTCATAGCACCCGTGATCCGATATGGCTGAAAGTGCAGTAATATGGTGGAGAATGGGGGTGCTTGGTGTTTGATAGGGTTGTGTACCTATAAGAATCTCAACGCTCAAATCTCTAAGAGTTTGAGGTGAACGTAAAGTATGATGAATAGTACATATATAATCGTAAGACTCAAATTAAATAATCTAAATCATATTTTTAAATTTCGTATTAGATAATCCAAACATGTCAAAGACAAAATATATAAAATTTAGAAGACCTACGATAAACGAAGGGTGGAAACATAAATTCTCTATTCTTGTACTCTAAGCTAGAGGTCAAAAGTCAATGTGAAAGTGAAAAATTATTAACAAATCCTACGACACACTAACTTTAGCAATGCAAAGAGCCACCGAAATGCGTTAGTCTCATTAATGTGTAAAAAGTGTGACTTTCAACCTAGCCACTTAGAGTGCCGCCCATTCAGTTTTCGTCATGTTTATTTAATGTACAAAGAACAAATATATTGCTAGCCACCTAAAGTTGCCACCCATCAATTTCTGTTAAGTCTTATTCAAAGACTAATTGCAATGTGGTTTTTCTCATGTGGGGAGGAAGGTGCATTTGAGTGAATGTTTACTCAAAATTTAATTTAACCAAACTACTTCAACTTTATCTACTTTTAGTCCCATCTCCCACCCATATAATGTTTTGCAACTTTTTTTTCTATCAAGCAATTGATGATTGACGCTTTGTATTGGGGAGAATGAAAAACGATGATTGTGATTTACAAAGGTGAATAATATCATAACACCAAAAAATAATAGCCAAGTGATAAGGGATTTGGACATCTTAAATATATGGTTAGAGGTTCGATTTGCGTATGAAAAAATCCGGTTGAAAAGAGAGAATGCACCTTGTGAACCTCACATGTTTTCCAATATGGATTAGTCACTATTGAGCAACGATAGAAACTTCGTACCAATATCATAATAACCCAATATATATATATATGCACCTTAATAACGATATTTGCCTCAGGACAAAGAAACAAAAATATAATTTGAGTTTTCTTTTCAATTGACCAATGCTGAGCTAAAAGATTATATTAGCTACATAAATTACTCTTAAGTTATTTTTAGATTTCATTTGGGTTTCTCTAACTTGTTTTTGTTACATTTTGGTCTAGTTACACACTTTGGCCCCTCAAATTTGTTGTTCATATTTCAAATAGGTTCACATTTTAATTTTCCAAACTTGTAACAAACCATGATATATAATTCAATTAAACTTTACCGAGTGTTCTTGCGGGAAGATAGGCCACGGAACCTATCTTTCACTTGCTCTTTCACGTTCAAATAATGACAAAAAATGCTGAGGAAATAGCAAAGAAAGTACAGCATTAACAAACTTGTATTATATATACCTAAGATACTAAATTTAGCTCAACATTAATGTTGGTCATCATGTTCAACATGACTAGCAACATAGCTGCTATCATTGGGATCTTAATCTCCCTCATACTCTATTCATCATCTATAGTTGCCTATTGCAGATTACTAGACAGACTCTATCTTCCATCACCACTAACAGGTCCTGAGTCCTTAGCATTTAACTCCATTGGTGAAGGACCTTATACTGGTGTTTCTGATGGAAGAATTCTTAAATATGATGAAGAATGTTCTTGTTTCCTTGAGTTTGCACACATTTCACCAGACAGGTATATGTCCTCTAAAGTAATATGTAATGTAATAGTTGTCTATTACTACTATTATATAACTTATAATAGAATGGTTTAACTCCCACGATATTTTGAACTGCGATTCGAGTATCTGTCATGAGAGATATCCATATTTATAGTTTAAGGGTATGTATCATCTAAACCTTTTTTAAAGAAGCAAAACTTATATGAAGAAGGGAAAGGTATGTGTTTACTGAAAACTTTTTTATTTTCATTTCCTAAAACTAAGAACATACGACATATGTGGCTTGTGAAAACATTTTCTATTTTTAACTCATATTCAACAGCAATCACAAAAGGAAAGATATAAAATAAAACAAAATCTGAACTAAAATAGCGACAAACTCGCTACTAATGATGCCTAGAGATACATTCCATAGAATCTACTATCTACTCATAAAGGAGACAAGTTACAAATTTAGATCGAGCCAAAAACCATTTCCAAACCTAATTGAAAAAATAGCCTTATAGTAGAAGGGTGATCTGGTCCCCCACAATATGTTGAACTGCAGTTCGAATATCTGCTACGAGAGATGTCTATGTTTAATATTAACAACTCTTCTAACATGACCGTAGATCCTATGGAGAAGACGCGTGATTTCACCATAAAATATAATCTATATGTCTTTTCATGTAACTAAAGTTGGTTGAGGTTAAAACAAGACATTGTTGGTACAGGGACAATACAATGTGTAATGGCATTTCGGACTTCTCAGAACTCCAAGAAACATGTGGGAGGCCTATGGGGTTGAGTTTCGACTACAACACAGGGGAATTATATATAGCTGATGCTTATTATGGGCTTGTGAAGGTTCCTTATGACGGTGGTGCTGCAACACAACTTGTTGCTAATAATCTAGATGGAGACCCTTTTGGGTTTCTTGCTGGTGTGGATGTAGATCCTAGCACTGGAATCGTTTATTTCACAGAAGCTAGCTCACATTACAAGATCAGGTAATCCATACTACTGTCTACATGATTTTTCCATGTGATTTTAGCTTTGGGAAATGGACAATGTGAATGAGTTTGTAAACTTTCTATATTGTTTGTTGTATCTCAATTGGATGGCCTCAATCTTCAAAACTATTGTGTAGTCATGATTGTGAAATTCGGCATAAATAACTTTTTAGACCTATGATATTCTCCACTCAATTTTAGTCACGACATAAAATTTCATCGACTTTTTATTTTGTTTTAAAGAGTACTAATTGTAGAGACCAGGATATTGCATGTTCGATCCACACCCCGGCATATCAAATCATCACAATAAGATGATGGTGAAAACAAAAGATATGATAAAATCCTTACTAGTTATTTTATTGCAATGTTGCATTATTAATTGATGGTAGTAGTGGATTCACACAATAATTGTTCATTGGAACGCATGTTCTATCAAGTGTAGGTCAATTATAATTGTGGAACCAAATATTTGCAGGGATATCCAGAAACTACTAAGGAGAAAAGATCATACAGGAAGCCTATTCCAATACAATCCATCAACGAACGAAACTACATTGTTGCTCAGCAATCTAACTGAGGCATTTGGGGTAGCAGTTAGCAACAATGGTTCATTTGTCCTTGTTAGCGAGTATAAGGCGAACAGAATCCGGAGATTCTGGTTAACAGGACCTAATGCATATACTTCAGATATATTCTTGCGCCTTCCGGGAAGACCAGATAACATCAGAAGGAACTCGAGGAACGAGTTTTGGGTGGCAGTGAATTATCCTTTTGGGTCCTCACCACCACCAGTACCTCCTGTATTGCCTCTAGGACTAAGAGTCAATGCGGAAGGTTTAATTATAGAGTCTGTGCCTCTTGTTGAGGCGTTTAGTACTGAATCAGTCAGTGAAGTTCAAGAATCCGAGGGAAGACTCTATGCTACATCGCTGAGTGATAGCTATGCTAGCATTCTCAAGCTCTAGGCTTTCCCTCACAGCTGATGTTTGTATGGTTATAAAAAAAACATTGATGTGTAATCATATGCGTGTAATACAGAACGTTAAAATCTTATTGATAAATAAAAAAAACTATTATTGATCTGTGTATAATACAGAACTTTAAAATCATATTGATCTTCTAATCATCTGCAGCATTTTTCTGTCGAAGATCAAGTCCACGATAAAAATCGTGATAACTTGGGGAGGTTAAGGGATAAGAAAATAACAACAATAGAAGTTAGTACACTTCCTTCCCTCAACCAAAATCTACTTCCTTTCTTTGTGCATGAAGTCAACCTCATTCAGATGAAAAAGTAGAGAAATTGGCCCTGTTTGGATAAACAACTTAATTAAGCGCTTACAGCACAAACATTTATCATGTAAGTGCTTATGTATAGGTTATTTTTATTTTGAAACAAAGAATAAAATATAAGTCAAATTATTTGCATATGAGCTATAAGCTGTTTTCATAAGCTTTCTTAGAGAACTCATAGAAATAAGCTGAAAACAATCTCTCAACAGTTTCAATAAGCTTAAATAAGCCGATCCAAAACGGCCTGTTGGATCAATAGCGTAGGGACTAGTTTAAAGTGTGATCAATTCCTTCCATATAGTAGTAACAAATATGAATTTGATGGTCAGCAAATTTGTCATATGCAATGAAGAATTTTGAGAGGACTAACTAGAAAGAACAAGAAGTTTGGTATGTATTTTCATATAGTTGACTCAGAATACTTTGACATAAATGAACATAGGACAAGAAAAGAAAAATGTAGAGTTTACTAAGCAAACCTTCTACGTCATGAAACTTAGTTGACTATGAATACTTTGACATAAATGAATGATGATTTACATAGGACAAGAAAATAAAAATGTAGAGTTTCCAAGCAAACCTTCTCAATCATGAAGCTTGGATGCATGCTCCTTTATGAGCTTCTACCTTTTTTTTTTTGAATTTACTGATATAATTGTTTATTATAAAGATGGTGTGTACAGGAAAAGTTGCTCAAACTTTTCAAGTGATCATGTCATGTCATGTGCTCATAATTAGGTTTTAAAATATATCCTTAATTATCTATGTGAAAAATGTAATTAGATCAATTTGTAGCACCAATTTAGGGTAACAGTGCAAAGCCAAAAAAAAAAGTTTATTTTTACAGCAACAAATGTAACTCATTTCATTCATCAAAGTAGTAGTAATACATGGAGGAATATAATCAAAGACTTGGCAACTAGCATAAGACAATGCCACTAGCTAGATGGTGAGCAACATTGTTAGCTTGTCTTCGAATAAAACTTATCCCAAAGTTTGGTAAAGAATATAAACTTGTTGTGCAAGCACATAAAATACTACCTAACACTTTTCTATGACTTGGTATCACCGTCATGCCGTCCACGACTAGTTTGGAGAAGCCTAAATTCATAAGCCACATTAGAGCTTGCTTTAGACCCCATGCTTCCGCCTCTTGTGGGCTAGGTTTACCGACAGTCCACATAGTTTAATCAATCATTAAAAGAGGATCATAGAAAATATGGGGACTAACATAGGAAATAGGGCTTTCGTTGTGTGATGAGCCACCATGCTCGCTTGTCTCATAACAAAAACCACCCTAAAATGTCAACAATACTTTTTTGACAAAGAAAGATAAGAAAACCAAATTCAATTATATCAACAATACTTCTTTAATGACATCCACCATTGCTTAGCAGTCAAACTGATTCCCACTCTTGCACAAACTGGAGCACCGCAGCAGCTCATGAGTCACCAGCAGCAGACCGTGAGTCTGTTTGAGCCATAATAAAGACGCCAGTCTGGTCGTTTATTACAGCAGTGAAACCATTACACTGTTGTTGTTGGAAGGTCACAGGCAGCTTGTACTAGCACACCTTTGCTGCTGCAGAAACATTGCTGCATGTTTGGTTAGTGACAACATAAATTTTACCCGAGTTCCTCTCAAGAAAAACCAGTTTCACCAAATCAATTATCTCCTCCTCAGTCTCTTGATTGCTTTTCCAAAATTTCTCATTTCTTGACTTCCATAAACCCCATAAGTACATTGTAAAATCCTTATGTTCGTCTATTTTGGAGTTGCTATTTTTTAAATTACTTATTAAATCAAAGACTACGTCAATGGTATTCATTACTGTCCCATATCTGCAGATGCATCCAAACCTCCTTTTCTATGCTACAAGTAACCATGATGTTACAAACAGCAGACCAGGTTATACCTCTCCGTCGAAGTTAATCGTAGGTGAGAAAAAACATTGCGAAAAAACCTCTATAAAAATATCTTGATTTCTGTGCTAAGCTAAGGCCCCATATACAAGGAAACTATTTTTCTTTGCTTTGAGATTCCATTGATGCCACTTTGACACATATACAATAGTTACAGATGTGTCTAAATAATGATCAATAAGGGGATTAAAGACATTAAATTAAATTGATTGTATCATTACTAGCTTTTTAGAAGTAGATATATGAAACCCTAGTGCCAAAGCACCAGACCACTGCAGCAAGAATCCAAGAACGGCTGATCCGAAAATCACCAAAGTGTTGCTCAAGTTCCAATCGAATGAGAGTACACCTGGAGGGTCTAAGCAGGGTAGCATAGCAGCAAGGAAAATCAAAGTAATCGGTGTTGTTTTCCACATCAGCCTGTCGATCAATTCTCAAATCAGACAAACAGACAAAGAAACACAAATAGAATCGATATGGGAAATAAATGGTAAAATGTAAAGATTATTATGCATCGTCGGTGTACATGTCGTAAAATATCTCAACAATATGGAACTTGGCTATGTATGTTAGTTCCTAAGATATCTCCGCAACTATGAGGGAAAATGTGATTGGATGCATGAGTAAAACGTTTTTACACCGACAGTGCATACCAATTAAACTACTTGTAATAAATACTCACGACAAAGCTGTCCAGTTCTCTTGCTGCTGCAGTCTAGACCAGAGGATCTTATTTACAGCACTCGGTATGATCCATGCCAATGCTACACAAGCACCACATAAATGGAACTGCAGATCAGTCACAGTAGCCACAGCAACGCCAATAGATACCAGTGTTAATGCTAACACATGTATAGTTTCAAATTGTATGGTAAGCAGTTAAATCTTAAATGAAATATGCAAAATAATAAATAAATTAATACCACAAGTCAATTTGGAGGTCCTCTGCCCATGTTACTAATAAAATAAAGCATTGCAAAAGTTTCTAGAGGAAAACAAGGAGAAAGTTTGTTTCAGAATATTGAATACACTCCATTTGAAACCGGAGAGTATAGGTGGACTATACGAAACAAAAGCCAATTCAGGTTGATGCTAGAGATTTCTAAAACAATGTTATTCCAACTAATCAGTAATATATCATAAAAACTATAACTATGGTCCAACTGCCTGGAGCCCTGGACACATAATGTTGTCACATTTGAAATCACTTCAAAATCTGCCACATTTATTAATCTTCCACTAAAAAAAGGTATGATGTAGGATTCTGGATTCAGGAAGGTGTTTAATTTGACATAATTGCTTTATAAATTGACCAAGCACATTGCCTCATTTATGAGGATGGCATATGCAATTTAATCTTATGCTGTTATAATTTTAAAAACATCATAGCATAAAATGTGCACATATTCCATATTATTTGTGCTAGACGAAAAAATCACCATTATTTATCATCTGAAATACGAGCACAAACAAGGTGACTGCATGTACCTTGGGCAAAGATACTTTCTTCCTATACAATACGAATTCTGCAAAAACTATTGACGGTGTCACTGCAATCTTTGCCATCTGATAGAAACCAATGCTGAAGACACGGAAATCAAATTCAGAGTAAAAAATAAATACTTCAAAAATATCAATGTGGGTAGTTGAGTTACCTATTATACTTCAAGCTAACATTAGCAAAGCCAGTAGATAGAGAAATAACAAATCCAAGAGCAAATAAAGTTGACATTCGAGTTGATTTTGTGGACGGAGATGGAGGAAGTAAAGAAAACGCTTTTAGTATTGCCACAAAGAACCAGCTCACTACATAGTGAATTAGCGTGAGAAGTATAGGGAATTTGAATTTAACAGTTTGAAGCACCTGAAAAAAACAAGAAAAGAGAATACTAGGAAAGTCAACAACTACAAACCATGCTACACCGAAATTTCAACACAGAACAAAGCATTAGAAAGATAGAAGAAATGATAGGAAACGAACCATTTTGTTTACGAAAATAATACCAACTGCAACCAGAAAATTGAAGGTAAGTGCAGTAGCTGGACCACATATCCGCCGCTGTTGACGTTTTGAACTGTCGGAGAAATTAAATTGATTAAATAGAGAGGCTCGCAAATCTTCCAAAGCCCTTCCTGCAAAAGATAATGGAAGGTAATGTGGTACAGTTATGTTACTGCGACATATTGTTTTGTACAGAATATTTACAGTGAATGAATAACTTTTTTCAAAAAATTTCCTCATAGGTTTAATTTATGCACCTTCAAATAATACTAGAGAGTAAACACTATAAATACTAGCATGTGGCACAAGATTAATTACTACTCCCAAACAAACACAGGCACATATATAGAAAATGCTAGCACAAGCAAACAGAAGCAAATGATAGGAAAGTGTGTATATAACAAAAGATGGAAAGCAATATACTTGAAACATGATAATATTTTAACACTTGCTATTTCTAAAAAAAACTATAGTATCCAATATAGTATTTCTAAAAAAAAACATTTGCTAGTTACCATTTCCCTTCAATATATTGAAGGCTATTTAATCAGTACCTATATATGTATATAATTTCAGATTTGACAGTCAGATCTATCTCCCCCTACAATCCTTTGATGGAATAACAAGGATTCTAGCAAAAAACTAGAGCCTTTTTTGGAAGTTCAGTGGATCTGGATCAACTACGTCTAAGGCAGGAAAGGCACAATGCCTTTGTGTCTATCTCTCCCCTATATCACTCTCTCACATCCTATCTATCTTTCTCTTTTTTTTATTTTGCTCAAAGCCAAACCACTAGTGACAAATACATACTCAAAAAAAGACACATGGTGACTTGGGTTTGAACTCCTATTCCACAAAAAATATACTCAAAGCCAAACCAATAGGCTGTAACAACAAAGCCTCATCTTTCTCTCATAAAATACCCAAAAATCCACTAAAGTTGCGATGATTTTCCTGCCATCAAAGTCACTCAATTGGGATCCAATCCAAGTTCAATAGGAACAGAGACATGCTTTTAATAAGCCGGAAAGGTTAGCGACTAAAATTCTATGTAGCATTGACACTTCATATTGAGGTGTGTCTGATGTCCAACTCGTGTCAGTGTACCGACACATGTGGTTACTTCAATCATTTCATTTTCTCAAATTATTACCAATGTCGGTATGTGGACTACCTATCCGTGTTTAATAGCTAAGAACATAAAAGTCTGTATCATATCTTCATAAAGCACATAAAAAATAATCAAAATCAACCCTAAAACTCATTCCACAAAAAATCCCCAAAAATAGAAATCAAAATCACATAAGTCAATAATTTGCTCAAAAAAGAACACAAATATAACATCCTTTGCATGCACCAAGGTTATTATAGAGAATTGGCTATTGTTATTGATACTGTTCACAGATTACATACATAGTATATATACAAACCATGTAATTATAATGAAATAATGACACAGTAAAAACTAAAAAAAGGGTATTAAAAAAAAAGCAAAAAAATAATACCTTTTTAGAATCTTTCTAGCGTCTTTCCCAATCAAGAAGTTGAACATTGTAGTGTACTTGAGTTGAAAAAACAAAACCCTAATGAACAAAAGAGAAAAATTTGACAGAAGAATGAAAGTGAAGTGTGTGAACTGTGAAGTGTGTTATAGCTGAAGAACAAGAACAAGAACAGAAAAAAACAGAAACAACATTTGGTTGAATTCAAAACACAGACAAAAAACGAAAGAAATATAAAAGGGAAGTGGCACGTGGCGTCAATAACGGTGAATATACTGCAGCTGTCCGGGACTCAAGGAATTTGATTGTGAAAATTATTATGAAATTTTGTAAGAAAAATAGTTGATGAAGAATTTGACCAATTTTTTATTTTAATATGAAATCATCTTGAATTATTTGACCAATTTTTATAATTTTAAATCACTTATATTGAGAAATTAAATTATTATGAATTAAAAACTGAAAATAATAATTTCAATCCATAAAAAAGTTGATTGAAATGGAGAGTCGACCCTCCTCCGTGTCTGTTTTGGCCTAATTGTTTTCATCTGGCTTCAACTCGTGGCTTATCTGATCATTGTCCGCTAGTTCTTACCGTTGATGAGGAGAATTGGGGTCCCAGACCGTTGCGGATGTTACAGTGTTGGGAGAATTTTCTGGGTTACGATATTTTTGTCCGTGATAAATGGAACTCTCTTTAGGTTGAAGGTTGGGGTGGTTATGTCTTGAAAAAAAATTTAAATTAATTAAATTGGCTCTGCGGGAGTGGCATCAGGCACATTCTCAAAATTTACCTGCTAAAATATTGTCTTTGAAAGAAAGAATTTCTGTTTTGGATTTAAAAGGAGAGTCGATTGATTTACTTGATGGGGAGGTTGAGGACCTTCATGGTTACACGGAGGAGTTGTTTTCTTTAACACAGATGAATACTAGTATTTCTTGGCAGCAGTCGAGGTTGCAATGGCTACGCCAAGGGGATGCAAACTCTAAGTTTTGAAGGTGAGAAAAACCACAAGAAGGGGGGGTTGAATTGTGTTTTTGGAAACTTCTTCTTTTACATTCTAGAGAACTGTTCTCAGGTTCAGAGTCTGAACTAGTTCAGAGTCTGAGTGAGTTCAGAGTCTATGTGCAGTGGATAAAGTAAAGAACAGAAGAAGAGAGAACACAAGCAATTATACAGGTTCCTTCCACAAACCGGAAGTAGTCCTGTCCTCCTTGCACTTCCAAGGAGAGTTCCACTAAAATGTAATCTCAAATTAC
>Ga0228711_1010772_pt1 | contig 11899 bp, 6 predicted proteins | sample MedpolnodulmetaG_2_FD_177996 | JGI IMG/M metagenome (GOLD analysis project Ga0228711, IMG submission 177996) | Root nodule microbial communities from Medicago polymorpha collected in Santa Monica, California, United States - brown nodules | ecosystem: Host-associated > Plants > Roots > Nodule...
TTATTATTATTTTATTTTAATTATATATATGTTGTTGCCAAAAAAAAACTAAAAAAAAAATAAAAAAGTCAGTCCCGCCAATTGGAATGGCGGGAACGAAATTTTTTTAAAAAAAAACGTCCAATCACGTCAGCCTGTGACCGACTGACACGTGTCAGGCAGGGGCTCATTCCCGCCATTTGAAACGGCGGGAATGAGGAAAACGACAAAAAAAAAACCCCCAAAAATGAAAGTGGGTCATTTTGGGAATTTTTTTTCAAAGGGGGTCAAACTTGAAATTTTTTTGGCAATAGGGTCAGGAAAAAAAAAATCCCTAATAGACAAGATTTGTGCTACATTGTCGTATGGAGAGTTTAGACTTCTCAGTTTATCTGCTCTTTATTTATTGCTCATTTATGATAAAGACATACACAAAGGGAGATTAATGTGATCAATTTTAATAAATGAATTCTATTGATGTATTACACTAATCTTTAACTTACGTTTTTCTATCTCATAAATGAACAATAATTAAATGGACAAAACTTAGGTACAATTCCTTAGGTGCTTTTCGTATGATTCTTAACTAAAAATACAACTTTTTTGTAGATAACAAACTTTGAGAGAATTATGGATTTAAGAAAATCATGGTGAATTTAATTAAGAACCATACAAAAAGCACCTAAGGAATTGTATCTAAGTTTCTTCCCAAGTAAATAACGGGTAAATGGAGTGAATTTAACTCAATATGTTCACTTCCTTCCTTTGGAGGCATTGGCCATTATGACATAGCTTGAGTGAAAAAACATGTAGAAAATTATGACCCGGTTAGTAAACTTGATTATGGAGGAGTTGTTATGAGTTTCAAGAAATGAATTTTCTGAGTTAAATTTATAATGAGTTATCTAAAACATTATTTTTAACACGTTTTTTTTTATTGGGATTTTAAGATAGGTTTTTTTAAAATTTTAATTCTTTTAGCGGAATAAATCCGATGAACAATCTTGATTAAATCAATAATCACAAATCAAAACATGTATTTAAACACCTTAAAGGATTTCATTTGTTTACCTCTTGAAGCGCAATACCGTTGATAATTGAAACTAAGATAGTTGATCACAAGCGCTACTCAACCAACAACAGTAGCTACGAAAGAGTTCATTCAATCAGAATGCTAACTGCTACCAATGGAGACTTAGAGAGAAAGAGGTTGAGGCTTTGATTTTAGAAAACTAAGATTTCTAAAAGAGTGAATTAGATTAAGTCTTATGAAGAGCTTCAACACAAGGTTCTATTTACAGAAACACTTTTGCGGTCAACAAGCTATGCGCTTAAGTATATTGTACTTTACAGTGCATCGTGTTTCACATAAGTGAACCGTACTTTACATTGCATCATGTTTCACTTACACGCACATACCTTAAAGTGGACCTTGTTTCTCTATGTGAATTAAACAATACGTCCTACTTAATTATTTAATTACTAATAAGTGCTTGTTTGGTTTAACTTAGCACTTCTAGATATTGCAATGTAGGATTTATCAAAACCTAGGGATTTGATGAGTTGATAGGCCATTGTTTATATTTTTGTGAAATAGTTAAACAAGTTCAACTTTATTTGTATGTTTTAGTATAAACTCTTTTTTTGAGAGGATGTTTAAGTATCGTCTTATGGGGACTATTTGTCTTTGTACCACTAATATTGAGAGCAATCTAGTTTATTGTTATCTCTTCTTCATGCTCGATTCATAGGTTATGTATGGATGGAGCCATCACTTTGCATTTGTTGCAATGAAAATTGTTGAGGATGCAAGTGCATCTGAAACACAGTGCACTGTAAATTTCCTTACTAATTAATGTTCATTCAACAATTTAGATTTGTTAGAGGACTAATGAACTTCATGTTTTTACAACGTCAAATTGGAGGGAGAAAGATTGAAGTGAATATAACCGAAAAATCTTTACGGTAGATTTGACACTCGGAACCAATATGTGGGAAATCTAACATAATAGTTTTTTATCACTCTTGTTTATTTGCAAGCAGAAACATTGATATATACTTCTAATGCATTGCAAACATGTAGTGGAGAATTACTACTCCAAACTTTGCTTGTAAATAATGATGCTTATTTTCTAAATAATTATACCTGTAATTTGGTACTTAAAATTGTAGGACCATATCAATCTCATCTCCCTCGTTATCATATAAATTTGGTACCTAAAATGATATATGAAATTGGAAAATGTTATCATGTCCGCCCTTCCATCCTGACATATTATCAAATGCATCCTTATATTATTTACCTAGTTTCAATTGCATATATCAGAAATTGTTTGTCTTGCCTTTAATATCTTTCGAATCAAGAATAAGAAAAAAATATATAAATTTTCAAGTTCATGGAACCGTAAAGAAAATCCACATTTTTATTCAAAAAAATAAATTGAATTCTTTTTCTTACAATCTATGATGTGGCATGACACGTCAGACACATGACAGTGCCACATAGACAGTTAAATGTCACGTCATATTGACTAACAGTTGACTAACTAAGGAATTTGATGGAGGGAGTAAATTGATTAACGTTATACAATTTCAAGGGGATAATTGAAGTTTTGTTAATGTCAAGGTTCATTGCTTTAAAAGGAAATCTTGATCGTTATGAAAACTAAAAAACATCCAAGCGATAATAAGCACCATGATCTATTTGTGACCACGAAATACTCGGATGCATTTTGAGGCATCCGAGTAACATTGACAGTAGATGCACCTATAAAAATAGTCATAACATTAATTAATGTTGCTGCAAATATATTTTTGTACATTTTGAAGCTTCTTCAACGAGGTCCTTCTAATTTTGTTGTTTTTCATTTCCTTAAAATTTGAAGTTACACTGTGTTTAACGCTATACAAAAGAATGAAATGTTTTCAAACAAATCAAATACATCATATATACATGTTAATTTTTTGTTTTTTGTTTTTAGAATTAAAGTATATAAGTTATGATTATTTTATACCCTTATTTATGTTACATATTTTTATATAATATGTAATAAATAAACGCTTTATGAAAATATTAACTACTTTTCTCTCTATAAATGGTAAAAATAGGAAGGAATAACAATTATCAACAAAGTTAATAGAACAAAAGATCAAATAAAAAATGTTTATGTGAGTAAACACAAATCAAACTTTAAGAAAAAAATTATGTAAGTAAAAAACAAAAAGTTTATTTTTACTAAATTATGATATATGTTGGTTATTATTAGTTTTCACTTTTTTTTTTAGCAGTTTTCATTTATTGTAGGCAATTTACTATCATTCAACATATTATAATTTATTTCTTTTCCTAAACATTTTTACAAGAAAATAAAAATAATAGGTTAATTATAGGCTCTATCAAATTTTATTGTGAGTAATCAATTTAGTTATCATTTAATATTTTATTTTTTAAATGAATTATTATCTAACAAAATAAGTATGATTGAAATGTAATACAAGAAAAAAAAAGAGAAAAATACAAAATAATAGAAGAATATAAATCATAGACAAAACAAATAAGAAATGTTGAATATGGCATTGTGTAAGTTTAAAGTGGTATTTGCCTAATAATAAAAAGTTTAAAGTGATAACTAATGCAATCTATATAATACATAAATTTATTTTTTTGTCCCTAAATATCGTAAAGCTTAGAACTTATAATTACTTAATATTTGTGACATATATAATATCCATTCTCGCGTGACATGTATGACTCAAAAAATCATATTTAATACATGAATAATAAGATAAAATGTAATATTTTACATGATATTGGTATCATATGCATGTAGGTGGTGGTTTCCTTTGCGATTGAAATTTATGAATACGAAAAATCATATCTAGTTCATGACAATGAGGGAGAATCAAAATATAGCATCACCGCACAGATATAGAAATGCATTCATTTTCTTTTGTTAACATTGAACAAATTTCACTCTAATTTTTTAAATGAACTAACACAATTTAACAGAAATAATTAGTTGTGCTAATTTTTCGGCACACTAACTAAGCAAAGAATTTAGTATATATCCATAGTCAACTCATTTAAGTTGGTCTGATGATGTTGACTTGATAGCTTTTATTTGTATAAGATGTTTTATGGATCAAGTTATGTTTTTTTGTTGCATACAATTTCTTTCAAAAATTGGAAACACGTGCATGCACAATGGAATTAATAAGTGGTGTTTCCAATGCCATTGTAATACGATATAAAAGTTTATCTATTTTCTCTTTACTTTGCTATCGTTTCTAATTTTGTTATCGTTCCGGAAATTCTAGTTTGTCTTACCAGAACAATGTCGTTCTATACATCGACGGCGAACCCAAGGTAGTGGCATTTCATTAATTTGTCTACTGACACATGTGCATTTTCAATTGTTTAATTAACCTACACATAAACATTTTTTTGTCTAATTATGATTAATTTGCCTAATTGTGAATAATTAATAAAAACTACTTGAAATATAATCGTTCATTGTGTAAGTTCATATGAATAAGCTATTTTTATTATATAAGATAAAATCAAGTAAAATGATTTTATATGAGCTATAACACATGTTATAAACAATCTAAAACAACTTATGGAAATATAGTTAAAGCCTCAGTGACACTTGTCATTGACATTATTTATCGAAGACAAAGCCTAGTTTTATGTTGCGGGCTTTGTTGGTTTCTTGAAGATAGTTTTGTTTTTGAATTAACATAAAACTTATTTATTTTCACAAGTTATTATTCATAAACTAAAAAATAAGAATCAAAACTATATGGGGTGGTGCTTGATCTATACGGTGAATCCCTACTTTGAAGACAACTGTTTGTTGTTGACTAAAAGAAGTCCACTTGACACTCTCACATGGACATTTTTGCTAATATGGTGCTACATGAGTTTTTTTTTTAAATGGTTAAATATATTTTAAATTTCTACAAATTCACAATATTTAAGGTTTACCTCCCGATATACTCTTCTAACTACAACATTTGCAGGTCTTATTTCTACATGTACAAACCATATAAGCCTATTTTTTACAATCTTTTCAACTATATGTGCTACATTAACTCTCTCTCTCTCTCTCTCTCACACACACACACACATGGTGTCATTCCTAATTGTATCCCTTTTAGTCTCACCACTCGTCCAACGCAACATTCTCATTTTCGCTGCACTTACTTTATTATCGTGTTGTTTCTCACTCTCTCTTTCCCCCTCCAATTCTTCTGTCTCCTTCCCTTTGTAATTGAATAATTTTTTTTTGTAGGGATTAATTTAAAAGTGGTCAGTTTTGCAGGACTAAAATATGTGTTTTTTTTTATGGAGACCAAAAATAATCTTTTGCATGGACGATATTTTTTGGAGAAACTGCATTAAAAAATCATATATTTTTTCAAGACAAAAAATTTATTTAAATATAAATATATAAAACAATTATTTCTTATACAACTCCATGTTAGGAAAAAGACCATGTGGCGGTACCACATGATAAAAAAAAATCCATATTATAGGAATCAAGATCCTCTATTTTGGATCTCTTCCATTTTTTTCATTTGAAGAGATATAGACACAATAAAATTTAAAAATGATTAATGATGGTGAGACCCATTTGTTTCTAGAACCCACAATTTAGATTTTGTGTGTATATCTTTTTTAATGACAATCTCCCTTTATTTTTACATATGGAGATGATCCTTTTTTTTAAGCAAAAGGGGCGCAAATGAATTGCAACACCCTAAATAGAATAAATAAAATAAGGTAGTACATAAAATTGGGGGGACATAAAACCTGATCCGGTGGCAAAAAACAACCCAAATGGTAAAGATGAAATAATAAAAAGCTCATATCTAAGTCTATACAAAACAACCACACACCGCAAACACAATCTAGCAGACCCAATTACGAATCCGAAATCAAATTGCAAAAAAAGACGATGAGTGAGCTGAAGAAATTAACGATACTTCTTTATCTTTTGAGTTGCAACGACCACGAATTTTGATAATGGTTAGTGAACCCGATTGCCAACACGAAAACGGATCCACCCACCACCCATTGAGTCAACCCAACATCAACAAGTCTCCACAACCATTTCTGGTCAAACAATCTGAGTCTAATTATGAGCAACATAAAAGTTGTGTTAAGACAACCCTCGACCTAGAAGCAGAGCTTACGAATCTCTAACATCAAAACAACAAAACCAACAGACAACCAAAGTAGAAGGACGCATGGGGGTCGACGTACATCGACTAGCTAGTAGCGGAATCGTAACCCCAGTCATGAGCCAACCAATTAAATTCGAAACATGGATTCTAGTTAAAACTCATGCTGGAGCCACCTTTCAGAACCCATAACCAACGAACCGAGCACCATATAACCTACTAGTAACCATCGCTGGAGGAGGCGACTCCAACATCTCTCTCAATCTAACAAACATAGACGTGAACACATGGAACACGTTTTAAAACGAATCCACCGAATCTTTGATAGATCCGGTTTTGAGATACCCAATCAAACAAACCTGCAAGAGGTAGGCGGCAACAACTTTTCAAACCGAGCAACATAACTCGACAAACCAACATCCAAATCTAACATAGAGGATGACTAGCCGTGGAGTTTTAAGAAGCACGAAGCATACTGCGACTGTTGCTTTCATCGACGGTTGTTTTAATAGCCCCAAAAGGGGGAAGGAGGTGGTGATGCGACAAAGATTCTGTTGTTCGCGCCATCTTCGCGAACAGATACTTCGCATCAGTTGCGTTTGGATGTGGAAGGAGAAAGGAAAAACTGAGTTGTTGTCACGAGCATCCTAACTCATATGATAATATCATAAAGATTTATGTAGTTAACAAGCTATTGATTCTACAATGTAGGGACAATACGTAGATGATGATGGAGATATTTTGATAGACTACAAAGTTCAACTTTTTTCATAGGAACCAATAATAAAATTTTGAAATTTTAGAGATACTAGAAACTTATTTAATCATTTTATTTTTTAAAAAAACTTATTTAATCATTTACGGTTTTCTTCTTCGTTGTTTTTTTTATTTTACTTTTTTGGTTACATTCTTCATTATTTTATTATATATAAGTTACTTGTTCATTTTCAAAGATATTAAATAATGTAGTTAGTTTTGTATTAAAAGAGGAATTATGCGTGATTTTACAAAATTATTCATCATCAATGACACGAGAAAGAGAATAAAAACATAAACACTAATTTTTCTTTTTAAGAAAAAAAAATACATTAATGATTTATTTTTTGGAGAGGAATTTAAATTAAAAAAATAAAGAAAGAAGGGAAAATGAAGTGAAAGAAAGTATGAGATGACGAGAGGAGCAACAGTTTGAGTGATTCTCTTCTCTTCTCTTCTCTTTCCCCGTTTATCAGAACGCACCAATTACTCGCGTTTTGATTTCCGATGAACAGCACCGCTTATTCTGCCGGAGTCTCGCCGCCGAATGAGGCGGATATCGATTGGGAGATGCGTCCCGGCGGTATGTTCGTACAGAGACGCGAATCAGTTGACGATGATCATACCGATGGACCCATGATCAACATCAGTGTTGCGTATGGTTCTTCTCACCATGAAGTTTATCTTCCAGCTCAATCCTCTTTCTGTGAGACTCCCTTCTCTCTATGCTGATTTTGTGCTTGAAACGTTGCGTTTTTGTTTATTACTAGTATTTGTATTTAATTGTTTTATTGCTTATTATTTGCATTTGATTTGTTTGATTCTTGTTAAATTTGTTTTTGAATTTTGTGAAATGAAGAATAATTGATGGAAATAAATTAGTACTTTGTGAACTGTAAAAATTTACTTAGTGTCTGTTTGGTAAGACATAAAATTGAGCTCATGGCTTATAGCTTATAGTTTATGAAGCTCGTATGATTATAAAAGACCCGTTTGGTAACTTTCATTTTTAGACGAACTTATAGCTTATTTCCATGAGTTTATAGCTTTTTTAATAAGCTAATTCAATCAGCTAATAGCTTAAAGCTTACAGATTATCACCTTTTATCTTCATTTTAATCCTGAATCTTAATTGAAAAAATAAATATTAATTAAATGCACATTTTTTAATGTAATTTCATATTTATAAGTTACTTCAACCGCTAATTTTACCAAACACTATAAATTCAATTAGCTAGCTTAGTCACTATCAGCTATAAGCTAGCTTATAAGTCATCCGCTATAAGTTGGCTTATCAGCTATCCGTTATTTTATTTTACCAAACAGAGCCTTAGTTACTTGGATTAGGGTACTTATGAGGGGATTGGATATTGCTTTAGGTTTAATTACAAATATTGTTGTCACCGTTGTATTAAAAGGATGTAAGCTCCCTCTTTTGGGGTTAAATGGTTAATATGACTGACATTAAGGATGAGTTTGGATTAACTTATTTGAGCTTATCTACTAACATAAGTACATGTAAGATCGATTGTTAGAGAGAGCTTCTGGAAACAACTTATGACACGTCCATGTGCTGCTGTTTTTCAGTTTATTTTCATAAGCTTATGTACGAAAATAGCTTATAGTTTATATGAAAACAGTTTCACTTTGTTTTATCTTTTGTTATGAAAAGATTTTATACATAAGCACTTATGTGATAATTGTTTATGCTATAAATGCTTAATTTAACTGTTTATCTAATAGGACATATATATATATATATATATATATCTATTTATGGAATTTATTTGACTACTATTATTTACTCTATTTGTTGAAATTGGGGTTGATTTAGTTTTGGTGAAAACATGGTGTAAGTGGTTCATCTTATGTGAGTTTATGTTGGTTGAGAGATTCAATGGATAAGAGGTTTTATATCTCAGCGATTGAGTTAGTTTTTTAAAGCGTGGTGTTATTATTTGATGATTGAGTTTGCATTTTTACACAATAATAGTGTATTGTGTTGAAAATGGTGGACTTTTGCTGTACTCTGATACGGCTGAATCTTAAATGGTTAGCTATATCAATCTCTTTTCTTTTAGGTTTAAACTGTTTTTGATAGGTGAACGTGGAACTTGTAATGACAATATTAGGGGTTGAAGTTTTAATCTTTTTACCTGACCGAGCTATGACCTTTAATTTTATGTAAGCCAATACATATTAGTGACGGTGTGTAATGTGATGCCATTCATCAATCTTTCTTTCTTGCCGAACAAATATGTAGTGTTGAAGAAGATATAGTAAAATGACATCTTTGCAGAAATTTGAATTTTGAACTGAGCTCATTCTTGATGTTAAAGTTTACAAGTAGCATATACTTTTAGAAAATATTTTGTTTCCATTGGTATGTGTTTCGTCTTAATTTAGTCTATAACAACAGGGGATGTTAAGAAACTGCTTGCACACAAAACTGGTTTAAAGCCTGAACAGCAAATACTCTTCTTTAAAGGAAAAGAAAAGGAGAATGAAGAGAATTTGCACATGGAAGGTGTGATGGACATGTCAAAGCTTTTGCTTTTGGAGGATGCTGCTAGCAAAGAGAGTAATCTTGAGGAAGTTAGAAAACAAAATGAAATGTTAAAAGCTTTTCAAGCTGTTGCTGAAGTCGGATCAGAGGTGGACAAGCTTTGTGACAGGGTGAGCCCATGTTTCCCATATTATTATTATTATTAATATTATTATTCATTATAGAAACATAATAACTGGAACTAGATAATGAAGATATTACTGATTTTAATTTTGCAGGTGTCGGCCTTGGATGTGGCTGTCAATGGAGGGACCAAGGTTTCTGACAAAGAATTTGTTGTGACTACAGAGTTGCTTATGAGGAAATTGCTGGAGCTGGATGGTATTAAGGCTGAAGGTGAAGCTAAGTTGCAGAGAAAAGCTGAGGTAATGTTTATGGTGTTGAGAGTTACTGACTTGAAAGTTTAACTGTTGGTCCATTACTTTTCTGTCTCTTGCTGTCTTTCACTATTTTAAATCATCACTTGGGTTATTTGCTATGATTTTTGTGAAGTGGTATGCACCATGATATGCTGCTCTTTAACATTCCTCTTTAGAGCAGTTTTCCTTGATGCACTATGGCTCAATATTGTTGTTCAAGCATGTGGATCAAAGCTTTACTTTCTTAATCTGATAGTATCCATGTATTTGATATTTTTGCTTAATACTGCAATGGCAATTTATATGCTGGGTTAGAGAACGATAAGTGGGTGATAGTATCAAAAGAGTATATTCATGTTAGGTTAGAAAATAATGTGATTCCTATGTTTGTAAATGTTGTAAGTAAGTCCTGACTTTCACAATATAGATTAGATGATTGACAATTAATCTTGACTTCCTATTGCATGAATCTCTTTGAAGAGTACTTGCATAGTTTTTAAAATGAATCTTTCGGAACTTCGGATACATTTTCTACCTCTCAAGTAAAATTTGTTAGTTAGAAGTTTTATGATTTGAAACTATCACTAGAAAACTCTGTTGGTTTGATATATACTTTTTTCTTGTTGAGGTCATGGAAATTTCTTTTTAAAATTGCAATGGTTCTTGATGATTAAGTAATATTTGGTGATGTTAACGGGTAATTTTGGTGTTGATATTTTGTTCAACCTTCTCTACCTTTTTCTTCAAGCTTATTTGTTAATAATTGTTATCACTATAGTGTACTGCAATTGTTTATTTCCTTAAGGAAATTTGAATTGTTCTGTGCAAAACCCATTTGCGAATTGTTGCCATGATGTTATATTGTTGCTTTGTACGCGTGTAATGATGTTCTCTGGTTTTACACTTCCCACCATTTTTTTTTCTTCTTCCTGTAAACTAGATCCCAGTACATTATAAATATCACCTTGAGTTGTGTCTGATTAGCAGCTATGAAATTTATGTGTTATTCTTCTTCACAAGACCAATGAAATCTACTTGTGTTGGGAGTTGGAAATTGACGTGTTTATATCAGGATCAATCAAAAACTTTCAGTCAGCAATTTTTTCCCCATTTTCCGTAACTTAGTGTAAAATGATAAATTCTTGTACTGCTTGAGGTGGACTTCACATTTTGGCAACCATCAACTATAATTGCATCATTCATATTATCTTTAAAGGCCTGAACAGAGGTTTTTTTTACCTTCAAACAGGTGCGTCGTGTACAGAACGCTGTTGATACTTTAGATTCCCTGAAGGCAAAAAACTCCCGCCTACCCTTATAGCAACATTGGTAAGGCAGTCTCAGCAACAACCCAACTGGAGACCTTTGACTTTGGAATGGTAAGCTTGAATGCTCCAACCTTATCGTCATCATCACCACCACCATCTACTACACGTTACTCAAGATTGGGAGCAGTTTGATTAGCTCAGAAATTGTGTTACATTATTTTGTAAAGCACGTACAATACCATATTTTTGAACCTTGATTCTTCATTTGAGGACCAATTTTGTTGTAGTTTGCTTAAGGAAACATCTTTAAACACTTGGGCTGCCTTTGAAGAATACAAAAAGGGAAATGAAGGAGCATATTATAGATACTCTTGCCCAGAAATGGGTGCATGTAATTATGAATTCATCCATTGTGAGTATTGATCTTGCCTGACGGCATCTTAAGATTTAAAAATTTCATCATACTGTTTTTAACTAACCATAGTGTAGCATCAAGCAAGCAAACAACAACAACAACAACCAAGCCTTATCCCACTAAGTGGGGTCGGCTACATAGATCAAATGACGCCATAGTATTCTATCATAAACCAAATTTGGATCCAACTCATTGACCTCTAAATCCTTTCTAAGGGTTTCTCTAATAGTTTTCCTAGGTCTTTCTCTACCTCTTTTAACTTGACTCTCCTCCATTTGATCTACTCTTCTTACCACGGCATCTACGGGTCTTCTCTCTACATGCCCAAACCATCTAAGCCTATTTTCTACCAACTTTTCTACTATAGGTG
>Ga0228711_1010774_pt1 | contig 11897 bp, 5 predicted proteins | sample MedpolnodulmetaG_2_FD_177996 | JGI IMG/M metagenome (GOLD analysis project Ga0228711, IMG submission 177996) | Root nodule microbial communities from Medicago polymorpha collected in Santa Monica, California, United States - brown nodules | ecosystem: Host-associated > Plants > Roots > Nodule...
CATTTTTAAGAATTTATTCATGTACATATCAGCTTACCTCTATCTTGCCGTAAAATGATGATACATTGACTACTCTTGGTGAATCAGATAATTGAAGGAGGGGAAGAAGGTATTCAAATGTTCTTTTAGCACCATGATAATTTATCTGAAGGCATTCTTTAGCTAACTCAAATGTTTGTGTTACTGCCCTTCTCAATTCTTCATCAGGTAGTGCCTGCAAGATGAGAACAACCCAAAAATCAAAACCATTCTAGATATTAAGACTAATAAAAATATCACTGTCCTAAAAACAAAACTATATTCAACGTAATAAACATAGAAAAGCTTGCAACACAGTTTCAAATTTCACAATACAACTTATAGACTAGTACTTCACATATATATCATGACATTTTCATGTAGTGAGGTGGTTTATCCACAGGGAAGGGAGAAAACCAATGCTTTTACTTTAGATTTGTGGGCTACAATGAATATATCATGAAATTGATGTTAAAAAAAAATCATGACATTTATCTTGTGCAATGATGGTAAGGTGGCTACCAAATCGTTGGATATCCACTTACAGTCAGATCCAACTGCAACCACTTGCATTGGTGCCGCCACTATAGAGAATTCATACTCCACCCATAAACATATTGTCGTGCTGCAAAACCAAATAAATTAAAACACTCGATATATTCCATGATACTAAAGATTCTCTTTCAGAATTAGGTTGACATTTAACATTGTCTATAAGAATGTCATAGCGAAAATCAATACGCTGCCATGCAACTCTATAATGGTCTGATTAGGACTATGACACTATTCTAAATGTCACTGATTTTATTTTGTTAAAATTTATTATCGCATAGCTAATTGTCTATCTTCATGCCGTTTTAGTGATGTAAACCAACCTCTGACAGCAGAGTATGAACTGCTTAATCGTTACATGGATGCAGATTTTGTTCTACACAGATATGACCAGAAACAATAAGAATCTTCATTGTATTATTGTTAGTTATCGAGTAAAATAATGCTTAATGGGAAATATTGAAATTTAGTGTTTTGGTTGGTAAAAAATCTTAATACATTTTCCGGTACACATGCATGATGGATGTTCAAGTTGGTAAAAAAAAAATCAGAATCCTTTCGGTGCAGATGCAATCAACTTTAAAATTTTATTCAATAGATACACAACATAGGTAAGTTTCAAAGTTTGTATATACTAACCCCACTCGTAATGATGGAAGTTAATAAATCACGGTCTTTAATTTCAACTCCAGTAATCCCCGCATTGTTAACCTACATAATACAATCTTTATTCATGAAATATATACAAACAACATGTATCAACTCTAATAAGGAAAAGGAACTTCCTTCAAAAAAATAAAAACTCTAATAAGGAACTTATAATGACTTTAAAAAAAATTAGCAAGCTGGTTCAATGGAAACTAGCCTAATTAATACTAAAATGAGTATTATCAACTCCATGAAATGCGACATTATTTTTTAATTTCAAAAGGATATATTAACACCTGGAAAAAGAATCACAAACAATCTTGGGATGGAAGAACCCAACACAGGGCCCGCCAACCGAGCACCAAAACCAAGAGAAGAAAGGAATACCCCAGACAACAAAAGGCACCCCACCCACACACTCAAAATAACACCTAACAACTCCAACAATAAAACCGGAAAAGAAAGAACAACAAATACCGGGGAAAGAAAAAAAACGGGACAAAGGCCCACCCACATAAGCAACTCAGAGATGTGGGCCGCATCCAAACCCCCCACATAGGTTGAATCAATCTCTGAATCCTACATCTCCCAATTGGTTCCAACATAGTAAAGGCTCCGCCCTCCACTCATACAGAGAGCAAATGTGACATTTGATATGATTGGGGACGATGATTACTCCCCACTCCCGATCCTGAAATTTGTATTATCATGTCTCCATCCTCAACACCACCATCAACATCTCTCATAATGAATATCAGAAAAAACTCTAACTCGAACCCCATGAAAGAATGTATTTTCCACCAAAGTCACGGTTGGTTCTGGAATCGGGAGGGCACCCAAGGGTGTGGGTCTCTTTACCATGCCTAAGGAAATGACTTGCATAAATGAATTACAATAAATAAAAAACTGGAATAGCAGGATGAACTCCCTGACTTACAACGGAACCTAAAGATCGAAAAAACTATAGAACAATATTTTTTTTTTTTGAAACGGCAAATTTTATTAGGCAAGGTTCGCGCAAGATGCACATAACCTGCAAAAGGAGGAAAAAGAGTACAACAAAGAAAGCCATAAAACAAAAGGCGCCTCTCCACCAAGATACAACTCAATAAAAAAAAAAACTAGTGTCCTTATCCTCTGGCAGAACAGGAACAACACCAAACATAAAGGAAAAAACCACCCAAAAGAACACCAAAAACCGAGCCAGCCTCCTAGCAAAGCACCAAAATGCATCTACTACCAAAAGCCAATACAGCACCAAGAAAACAGCCCCAAACTCCGGACTGTTATCCGCACAGCAACAGCACTAACAGCAGAGCAAAAACAACCAAAACAGCACTGCCATTGCACCCAAGCAAACACTCCCAGCCACAGCAAAACAATCACGCAGATGGAAATAAAATTCTGCACAGATGGGAACTGCACATACTGCCCAGCCCTTAGCAGAATCCGGAAACCACCAGAAAACTCCCAGCAGCGGCCGCTCCTTGCCTCATCTACATAGACAGCTAATCGGATTCCACCTCCACTCGTAGTACAAGCACACCGGCATTTTTAATCTCGCTAAACTCCACCTCCAAGATAGCATTTTGATCTCCTCCACAATCTCATCCACCCTAAATCCTCCATTATTGAAAATAACGTTGTTCCAAATGACCCAAATTGTAGTATGCCATATAAGTCTCAATCCCCTTTTTATTGCCTTTCGGTGCAAAATAGCCCCATTCCAACACATCCAATGGGCGAAAATATTGGACGGAGTAATGAAACTCACCTCTATCCAATTTTTTTAAGTATGTCTATTCATCTTATAGAACAATATTTTAAATCATGCAAATGGAAAAGTTAATGTAGCTGTATGTGTTTTTGTAAATATAATATCAAGTGAATTAGTGTTTCACTTTAGTCTAAAGTGTAGAAATTTCAAGATATGTGCTATATATTTCTTCAATTACTAGTGTATATATTCATTAATGGGTTAAGTATGTCTATTCATCTTATAAATGTCTCCCAAAAAAAAAAAATCAATTTTTAATCATCAAAATTTATAAAAATAAGATACTTTATAGTTCTTCGGTAAAACTATTAGCAAACTTATGTATAGTGTTAAGGTCTTTGTCTAACATGCACAAAATGAACTTGCACCATGCCTACATGCATACATGTTTTTTTCATCATTGGATCAATTTATTACAATAAATTTCATTTGATTTAATGGTGGTATTTATTGATGTAGAAACTAACTTCATAATACAAGACTTGTTTCATTTATGCATCGTAGAATCGACCAATGTTAAGACTAAAAAGGGTTAAAAGTTTTAGATGGACTAAAATCAAAAGATTATTTTTTTCACTAAAACATATTTAACACGTTACCAGAATATCAAGTTTGCCAAATTGGGATTTGACAAAATCTGCTAGAGAAGCTACACTTGAGGCATCAGCAACATCTAGTTGATGAAATACAACAAAATCAGATAAAGCAGATGCTTTAAGTGTTTCCAAGGCATGAAGACCTCTTTTCTCATCTCTTGCTGTAAGCACCACTTTGATTCCAGCTGAAGCTAACTGCTTAACTATCTCAAATCCAATTCCTTTGTTTGCACCTGTCACCACCGCATACCTGAGAAAGAGAGATACAAAATATTCAAAAACAAGTTTTGGAAATGATAAAGTAAGTTTGATACTACCTTTTTGTCGGTTCTCCCATCTTCAGCTGGAACTTAGCGACAATGTTGTACTTGGGAAATATGAACGTGCAGTTAAACAAGAGATATTTTGTTTTATTGGGAATTCCTCAACCACACACAAATCCTAATTTTCATTCCCACGACAACACAGCAGGGGCGGATCCAGACTTTAGGTACATGTGGGGCTAAAATTTCTAAAAAACAATAATGCAAACTATATTAAAAATAAGAAATAATATTGTTTGATACAATACATTACGAAAATCGTCTCCTATCCATTTGTTGAAAATGAGCTAAAATGACATTATTGCTATTATAACAGCGGAATGAAACTATCTTTTACCAAGCAAAAAGACATTGATATCCTAAGCATCTTACGTGACTAATGAAGTCTATAAGGGGCATGTTGTGAAAATCTTATCAGAGTGGCATGTTTCACATGATTATCATTTGGTGGCCCCATTAGAAGCTACCAAGTATATTTTCTCTTTATATTCAAATTCAAGTAAACATGATTATCATTTTCCAATTCTAAAAGGATGCATTAGATTACATATCCTTACAGAGAAAGGGACGAGATATCAAACTGGGAAAAGGGATACATACAATAGCATTTTCAAATTCCCAATTTTAAAACCCTAAAACAAACAATTGGAGAATCAATGGCTTACCTTAGAGAAGGAGGAGGATGATGATGGAGAGTTGAGAGAGATTGAAATTTGAGTTTTGAGAGAGGATGAGAAGAAGCGCGCAGGGCCAGTGAGAGAAGGGAAAAAGACAGAGTTTCACTTTACTTTTACTAACTTGTTTTCCCTATTAAAAAAAAAAAAATAACCATGTGGGGCTTTAGCCACAACCTGGCTCTGCCCCTGTTTTTTAAGGAATTCTGCTCTTTACCCAACCAAAAATGTTCATTCCCAACTGAAAATGTCTCTGCCTTAGTTAACTCACGCAGAGATTTACACAACGATTTACATTAATGTGAATTAACTCACACAAGAGTATTTTTAGAATTTCAGTCGGAAACGAGCAAAATGTGTTGGGTAAAGAGCAGAATTCGTTTATGAGGCTCGTGCCCCTCCGTCACAAAGCCACTAGCAAATGTTTGTGTCCTAGGGGGTTCGCCTCTATCAAATAAAAAAAATTCAGTGCTAATAAACTTCGAATAGGATTCTCTCCTATGGAGGTAACCCAGTAACAAAAAACAAAAGTCCTTTGTCAATAATCAAACTATTATTTTCATCATTCGATTATATTTATGCTTTAAATCAATCTTTCACTTAACATTGACTTTTAGAAGATAATTAAGATATAAGCAAAACATAATATAATATAATTAATAACTGACGTTGAGGAAATTAAACAAGAACAGCCCATAATTCACTGCCTACATAAAAAATGGTAATGCCTCCATTTACAAGTTGCCTCTTAATTTAGATATTGTCAACTAAGTCTAGTTTTCCAGCTTCAGACTTTACACGAGCAATAGCTTTTTCAACCTATAATCACAAAAATTGAAGATGCACAAAAAAAAAAAACGATTTCAAAGAAAATATTAAAAATATTATTGCCAAAATTTTATTCACAAATAACTATTTAAACTAAGCAATTAACCTATGCAGAAAACAAGTTTATTTGATAATAACAATTAAATCCGTTACCTCTTTGTCCCAATCTGTTCTTATTGTAAGAATGATAAGAATCAACGTTTGAAGTAAAATGCCAACAATCATGCCCCACCACATGCCCTACAAAAATATAAAGCCAGTATATGTACCCTCTTTTAATCATAAGTTAAGGTGCAAATTAAAATGTCTCAATTTTTTTAAAAATATATTAAAGTATTTTCAACTTACTGCTACACCCAAAGTTGTTTTAAAACCAAGGACACAACCAATGGGGAGACCAACAAGATAATAAGCAGCCAAGTTAACATAAGCTACCAAATCCTGCCATCCACTTCCAATAGCCACACCTAGAATGTCCAAAGGAAATATAAGAAACTTTGATTTTTTTTTCATTTTCTCCCTTTAGGGATAACTACTTATATTATCTTTAATATTTACTTTTTTTTATAAAAAAAAAAAATACATAATTTTGATGTCTTGGATTGATTGATTTGTGAATTTTGATTCCTAGTTTACAAAAAAAAAGACTTTGATTCTTTGCTACATTGCATTTTTATTCCCTTTCACTGCCTTTTGGACAATATACATTTGCCTAGAAAAATGTAAAAATAATATGTATACGTCGTATTTGTTACACTTCTTCATTTTCTTAATCATAAAGATTTAAATTTGGCTTCTTTTTCCTTTTCTGATTTCCTTAGGAACACCTATAACATGCAACTTTACTTTAGGTTTTTATTCACTAAAATATAGTGAAAATCTGACAATAAGTGGTCCAACGAATCTTAGATGAAGTTTGATACCATCTTAAAATTTATGAATGAATCTAGCTAACACAATCCAACAAAATTGACTTGTGCAGTTATGACTGACCCCCACTTATAAACATTTGTTCAAAGATCCCGTCGCGTCACCATGACATTAAGGCAATGAGATGAGTTGCTCATGGCTTTAACCATGACATGGTGGTGGTGTTTCCGTTCTGGGAAGCGGAAATGTGTTTATTGGCGAATTTGCAGCTGGAGATTAAGGCAATGAAGAGTGAAATGTATTGTGAATTGTGAGAATAGAAGTTAGCATGGACATTGTTTATAAATGGAAGGTGTTCAAAGACTCATCCCGTTCAAGTTTAGCTTATTTTTCTTTTTCTTTTTTAAAAGTAAAGAGTAAAGAGAGATAAGAAGATATTACCGGGTTCCAATCAACTCACTTTGAAGTTGTGTGTTATTGAGATTTTGTCTCTATCTTTTGTGTAATCAATCATTGTCTTTTATTAAAATAATTTATTTTAATCATTGATCTATTATTCTCTCATCAAAATAAACTAAAGTCATTAAAGTATTTACGATATACTCCGCAACAAGTACATACACACACTTATAGTGTATGTTTGGTTATGGGATAAAAAGAATTGATTTTGAGTAAATTGTTTGCATAAGTTTAGTGTATGAAATTAAGAAATTAACTATGAGTTTCCTAAAATTGTTCGCATTTTCGATCATTTTGATTACGTGCAACACCCTATGTAATCGTGTTTTTATATATTATAGGAAAAAATGAAGATTAATCGTATGATATTTCCTACTATTTTTTTAGAGATTAACTTAATTTAAAGTATTTAAATTTAGAGATAATATGATATATTTGTCAAGGATAAGGATATATACTAAAATTATTAGCAATTAAATTATAATTTTAAGGACATTCTTATCGATTTAGGTCTCTTTTACTTTTTGAAAACATCTTCAGTTGTAAAAAAAGAAATGAAAAACTCATGTACTAATCAAAATCAATGAAAATAATATTGAAGAGTATGATTATTAATTACCTGAGAGTATAGGTTGAATTCCATTTAAGAGAACAGATATGGCAAGCAATGGGATCAAATGGGATACAGCCTCAATGACTATAGAATCATTGGTGAAGAGTTTGCTTAATGAAACTCGAAATATTAGAATAAGTGCAGAGAATACTATGCTGATGAGAAGGCTAGTCCCATTCACAACTATTACTGAAAATCTTGCTAATCTTGCATGTGCTGCTCCCAATTCATTACTTACTCTAACACTATAAATTCAAGGGACACACATTTACATTAAATTTTTGGTAAAATCCATATTCTTTTAAAGGTACAATCCTCCTAAAATTAATTGTATATGGAATTATGTTTGTGTCACAAACCTGGTGGCTGAACATAGGCCCAACATAAAGCTCATGTCCCAAATCCAATAGTTCATGCTGAAAGTTTATTTTGATATAGTGAGAACATTTAAATTAATGGATATACATATAATTTTCAAAAACAATTTGGTCTACAGCCTAATAATTGAATTAAAAGATAAAAAAATGTCGCTCCAGAAAAGGATGTACAAACATTTGATATGTTGGGTGCATATTCAAATCCACATTCTCAATGCTTGGTGTGAGTACAAAAAAATAAAGGTCTTGTAGAAAAAAGATAGTAATTAAAGTTAACATACCATATTGAAATAGAATCTAGAGAAATGGTAGGATCTGCCGGTAGAAGTCCTGATAGAAGGATCATTGCTCGGCTACACCATATCTCCAAACTACATTACCATTAAAGAAATAGATGAATTAAAATCACATCACATTATCATTAAAAGACTATTCTTATTTATGATTTTATTTTTATACATCGATAATATAAAATTTTCTTACACATGCATTTAATGAAATTACTTCATGAAGCTACTTTGTGTGGTTTAATTAGATACACGTGTAAAAATAATTAATCTTTTACTTTCTCTAGTCCTTTTTATAAGATGTATTTAGGTCAACAAAAATTGATATATATGGTCCAAATTTTGAATCAGATGCATTAACTTTTGTTAACCCAAATGTATTTTTAATAAAAGAATGACCGTGTATTATATTGTTATCATTTACAAAATGAATAGTGGACAAATAGGTGAAAGAGAGAGATGCATACCACAACATAACAGCAGAAGCAATAGTGATCTTGAAATAAGGCCATATCCCTATGAAAGCTCTTCTAGAGAATCCTGTCCAACTTTCCTTACAAGATGGACTCAGAAGAATATAAAGTCCATTCATTAATGCAAAAACCCACCAAGAAAAACTGAGAGTCAAAGCAGCTTCAAAAACTCCATAGCCCAAAACATAAATCACAACCCAATTGAGTAGTATGTGCAAGCAAAACACTCCAAACACCATGTATGCAAGAGGGTTAACTATGTTTTGAGCTTGAAGGAATCTCTGCATAGGGTAACTCAGTGCAAGTGCATATAGTTGAGGAATTAATCCATGAGCAAATGTTTGACCTTCTTGTGCTATTTCTTCAGCCTGACCCATAGCTTTGAGAATTGGACCACAATACCAATAGAGAAATGAAAGGATCACTGCTGCTCCCAAGTGCAATATTAGGGCTTTTTGAAATATAATACCCATTGCATTGTATCTCTTTGCTCCATATGTTTGCCCACAATAAGTTTGCACAGCACTAGCCATACCTATCTGGCAAGGATCACAAATATTTTATATTGTGTTAATTAGGGTTTTCATTAAAATGATTGCTTAGCAAATATTCAACTTTGATACGTACCATAATTCCAAAGGCTAAGCCTTGAATACCAATACAAGCAATGGAAGCACCAGCAAGTGGTAAAGAACCCAAATGGCCAGTAAACATAAGAGTGACAGTGGAAAACATGAAACAAAATGCAGATACAACAATAGATGCCCCAGATAGATACCAAAGTAGCCTTGACTCCCATGCTATAAGCTTCAACCACCCAACTACTGAAATTTTTCTTCCAAGAATCTCTTCCACCCTCTCCGAAGATAAATCCCTCATAACCACATTAGGGTTTGACCACTCTGCTTCATCCTCAACAACAGTAATCAAAGGCTGGAAATTTTCTGTAGAGGCCATGATAAATTACTGTGAAGCTATTTGCTAGTTTTTCAAAACTCAAGAGAGTTTGATGGTGTAGTGACGCTATCAGCAATAAGAATTTGGTACTAACGTTATCATCACTAAACCTTTTTGGGATTACAATTATAACGATATTTTTGGTAAAATTGATTCATAAAGTTTGGTGGTGTACCAAAATTATCATCATTAGTACAATCATAATGATATTTTGTACAAATGATGCATAAAGGTGTGGAGAATTCAAGGAAGTAGTTAATGCCCAAACTACTCTCTTTATTACTGTTGGCTTTAAATATAGGATTCTCTTGACTAAGTTACGATAATTAAGAAACTCGCTAGTTATAATTAAATTTGTTAATAGAATAATTGATGATTTTACCAATTTCACTTTTAAAGAGTTAGTTTATTTTTTACTTAAGTTAGTTAGTTTATATTTTTATCTTAATATTTATTGGTTTTTTAAACGACAAAATCTTACTAATAATCGAATCCTTGAATAAGATGAAAAGAAATTGACAAGACTGAAACAACATAACAAATGACGTTATATATATAGGTGAAACATCCAAAAGAGAAAAAAAAATACACCTCGTACTACAAACACCAATAAAGACACAACTCAAGCCGACGCCAAAATCAAAATCAAACCCCTACACAACAATAGAAACCAAACTTGAGTCAAACCCTCAACTCCATCGTAAATGACCTCAAAAACACCTTCCAAACTCCAATTGCCTGCTACTCACACCAAAACCCCAAAAAAACATTAAATTAGTCAAAGCCTCATATAATATCACATCATCTTATCTTTCCATAACTGAACCCAAATAAACACCCGTAAAAAACCTATTACAGCACTCATTTGGATTACACCAACTATAGACCTCCAATCCGCTAGATAAGACACCAATACAGACTCAAAAACTTGAGTCTAGAAACTGACTTCCGATCTCGAAGCAAAGCAATCGGCTCATTATACTTTAAAAAACAAATCACTAAGTCAACTCTCAACTCTCGGTCGACTGGAGAAGACACCATAACCAACCCAAAAACTTGAATCTAGAAAGTAACTTTCGGTCTCGAAGCAAAAACAATCAACCCATCAAAATCCATAAAACAAATCACTGAGGAAGACAACTTACTGTTGATTACGGAAAAATGTTAATAATAAATATGGATACAATAATAAAAAAAATAATTAAAAGGATTATTAAAAAGAACAAAAGAATTATCAAAAGGGTCTTATTATTATTTATTTACAAAATGAATAGTGTACAAATAGGTGAGAAATAACGTTAAAAATAAGGTCATATCTTGTGAAAGCCCTTCTAGAGAATCCGGTCCACCTTTTCTTACAAAACAAGTTTATAAAATCAGAAAAATGTTATTTGAAAAAACATTTAGTTGTCTAACAATGTATTTATATATGTATAGATACAACTTCATTTTTAATTAGTTTTTTCTCTCTCCCTAAATCAAATCAATAGCTATAATAAATTGTATATTTTTATATGTTTGTCAAAAAAGTTAGGATGAATGTTATTTGAACGGTAAAAATTAAATAACTTCATCCTACAAATAAGTTATCAAATTTTGATTGTTGAAATAACATTTATCCTAAAAATATAGCGCCTAATCATTTGTGACAATTCTTTCTTGTAATAAGTGTAAAAAATAGAAGCGTTATTGAAGTTATCTTTTTGTGGAAAACAAGGTAAGAGGTATATGCAATTGATTCCGGTTGTAAAAAAAATGGAAAGCAAATATTGATAAGATTTTAGGTGAAGAAATGGTATTTTAACATCTATTTTACAACAATTATTTGACAAGCCTTTGTATATATGTTTACTTTCGTAAAAACAAAAGAAAAAAAGCCTCTATACACTATGCCAATATATTATAGGAGTATCTTGACAACTAGTAATTCTATACATAATACATATATAGTTGAGAAAGTTGTAACAAAAGTGATGTTAATATATCATAACTCTTTTAGATGACAACTATGTTACTAACAGAGTTGATTGAAGATGGAATTATATCTTTCATTGATTCTTAATAGGATATATATATAGGGAAGAGTATTTACAATCAGTGCAATCACATACTACAAGTATGCTATTGACCCTGAAAACATGTGTATACACTACAAGAAATGTTGCAGTTTGCTAGGGAATTTTGACAGGAGCATGAACCCCTGGCAAATTTGCCAGGGACTATGCCAAGGAAACCCCTGGCAAAACGACATAGGGACCACTTACAATTACAGAGGGGTTTGCCCCTGGCAAAAAGACACAACCCCTGGCAAATGACTTTTATCTCTCTTTTCTCTCTCTCCCTCCCATTATTATTATCATGAGAGCCAATTAAAAAAAAAAAATCTGACCCATTCGTCTTCTTCCTCTCTTCTTACGATACCAACCTCTTCTTCTCTCTTCAAAC
>Ga0228711_1010776_pt1 | contig 11896 bp, 5 predicted proteins | sample MedpolnodulmetaG_2_FD_177996 | JGI IMG/M metagenome (GOLD analysis project Ga0228711, IMG submission 177996) | Root nodule microbial communities from Medicago polymorpha collected in Santa Monica, California, United States - brown nodules | ecosystem: Host-associated > Plants > Roots > Nodule...
AAAAATCAAAAAAAAAAAAAAAACTATATATACTGTTGTTATTTTTATGTCAAAAAATATTATTATCTTTTTGTTTGGCATAGTTGATTTTTTGTATATCTCTCCATAGTTTATAATTTTAAATTTTGGCATATGTATATATAGTCAGCACTCGGCAGCAGCAATCAAACAAAGTAAAATATTCTCTTTCTGAAAATAACGGTAGAAATTATATCTTAAATTTATATCATAACTTACGTCAGATTTACATTATTTTATGGTTCATGGATTCGTATTCACATATATTGCATGATATTTTGTTGTATGTGTCTATAATATATAACAACAATAACAAGATATTAATTTGAGTATTTGACAAAACACTAGAGAGTACTACTACTAAACTAGAGTTTGACTTCCAAATACAAGCATTGTATATATATAGGTAAAATTTGATTCATATACTACTAAAAAAATCGTATTATATAGTTAGTTATTTCAAAGTGCTTTTTCGGTGAATTGCTGCTAGTAATTCTAAAGTATTAACTATCCAAACAGTATGTTCCCTAAAAAAAACTATCCAAACAGCATGCTTCTAAAAAAATTTAGGATTTATAAATAAACATTCGACTTTTTTTATAATAAAACATTTTATTAATTTTTTTGAATAAAAAACATTTTATTAATTATTATGCTAATGTTTATTCATGTTAAATGTTTCTGGACCAAATTAAATGCTTTTTTTATTAAATAAATAATTATTACGCTTAGTTGCACTTTTATTTCTTTTATTTTAAAACTCATAAAAACAATATCTTTTAAAAAAAAAAAAAAGATCAAAGATTAGCATACTCTTTGATTGATTGAGCGTGTCTAATGAAATGTACAAGTTCAGTATTTATATATAGTCAAACACTAGTCGTACTGGACAAAAAGACATTGCTTACAATGATTAGCTCTGGTCGACTATTTGTGCATGTATTGCATGAGCTTTCTCTCGTTAAGGGGCCCCACGTTTGACTTGCAGCTTTCCTCTTCATGGCATGATTCATTTCTCGTTGAGGGGGGTACGTGGTGCCCCATGTTCGACTTGCAGGTTTCCACTTCATGGCATGATTCATTGACAAAGTCTACATATGCGCAACCTTCCACAAATGCCTCCGTACTCATCACTTCTTTCTTTCGGTAAGTGGCGCCACAGATGTTGAACACGAGTTAAATGTCTCATTATCAAGTTCTAACTAACCCTGGTGTCTTCAAAATCTTTGTACTCTTCAATAGACTCGAGCAGGGCGGAACCAGAAAAAATAGTTTGGGCTGACCACAAAAGTTTGACTAAAAAGCTCACACTTTAAAAAATAAATTACATAGTTTACTACTGCTATAAATTATGAAATTTTTTTTATAATACAACTGTTAATTAGAGGAATTTTCAGTATACAAGACAATATAAAGGAGATTTGAAACCCCAAATTATTAGAAGGTTTGGAAACCTCCCCTACCCTACCAAGTATAAGCATGGCAAAAATCACATATGTCATTTTTAGAACTGCTGGAAACCTAAACCCTTGAAAAATTGTTTAAAATCTTGCAAAATATACCTACAATCGTTAATTTTTTTATTTTTCCGCGTGGGCCACGCATGAAGGGCTCTGCCCTCGGACTTGAGAAAGAATCAATTGACCCTTGTTCAACTGTGATAGCACTCGTCTAAGCTATCATCAACCGAGATAAATTAGCATATTCTTAAATTGCATATATGCCAATTTCAACCAAGAAGATAATTATTTTGAGATGTAAACATATACTATCAGTTCAAATATATCTTCATTGTTTGCTTAAAAAATTCGATATGTGATTTATCTTATCCACTGTTAATAGTATTTTCAAACAAAATTTTCATTCACATTGTGGGGGTTAATACAATGTGGAATAATTAAACCGTTAGTCAGTCAGTACGGTCACATTCTGTTGTATTAGTTGAGCTATTGAACTTACGTATTAAATGTTAATCATAAGAATTGTGAGAAAAAAAATATGGTCTATACTATATATATAGCATGTGTTGAGAATTTGTTTAAATTCACATTAATTCCACAATGTATGGAGTAAATTTAATAGCAACCAATAACTAAAGTGATCAAACAAGTCAAAATAATAAAAAATTATATAAAAGAAAAGAAGACAAACATTTTATATTATATAGACATTGATATGTTTCTTTTGCACTTCAGGAAACAACCTCATGGAGTTCAAGACTTGCTAAACAAGAAGGTAAATAAGTGAGGTAATCGTCTTACTTGTCTTGCACTTCAAGAAATAACCTTGCGACTGATATGTCTTGTTGAGCAAGGAAAACACGTTGTACTTATTCTTTATATAAAAATCAAGTAGCTTTAGATTTATTTTTTTGGTCACATTTAACAATTTTCCACTTTTAACTCTAAATTGAGGGTGATGTCATATTACCATCATATACAAATAGATTATACATACTTTCTTTTTTGGGATAAAATTATATAGAAAAAAGCATTACAAACAGAATTTTCGTGTCCTTGTCCAAAAAAAAAATAAAAAATTTCGAGTATTGCAGTCTTACATGATCTGAACTCCCAGAATATAATATTAGGTAATAAAATAAAGGTATGACGAGTCGTCTTCGAAAGCACTTTGATGATAGGTCATGGGGTGTGATATGTACAGACGTGAAGTGCAGGTGGACGTTGTAATTGGTGGAGTGGACTGGAGATATACTTTGTACCATCTGTTGTACTGCTCGATACTTTGGTCCATTTCATTTTCATGATGCCATAGCCCACAAATATCTTTGAGCACTTTTCATATAAATCATTTGTTTACTTTTTTTCTTTCATTGATTCACTTTCATGGTAATCTAATATATTATCTATTAGTGTGTATATATGTGAGCAGGTGAAAATGGACGGGGACAAGCTAAACTTTAAAAAATGTAAGTCTACTATCATAAGCTTATATTCAGAGACAGACCACCTCTTAAAAAAAGAAGAAAAGATCAGAGACAGAGCTTAGTTAATTAAATTTTGTGTGATTTAGGGTTCTCACTTTATAAATGCGATCAAACTCTTTAGAATGGAGGGCCTCATCAAAATGATGATAATTTTTATTGGATTAGCCTCAAGAAGGATATATCAAGCTCAAATGTGATGGTGCTCATAAAAATTTAATTGATCCTTTAAGGTGCGGCAGTCTCCTCCGAGACAAGAACAATAGTATTTGTTTGAGTCATTTTACCCATAAAATTGGCTCGTGCAATGTGCTCTGTGATGAGATGTGGGTCATGAACATCTTAATGGATTTAGCTCGAAGACAAAGTATTACTCATCTTCAAGTAGAAATTGATTTGAAGGTGTAGTCGACGTGGTAACAAGAAGTTACAATTTTAATGGAAATATCCCTACACTGATAAAGCACATTCGTGATCTCAAGAACATGAACTGGCATGTCCAGATTAATCACACCCGACGTGAAGGAAATAAATCAACCGATTGATTAGCTTATTTCAGTCTCACTTAATTGAACCATTTTGATTTGCATTTTCTAGGGACTTCTCCTAAAGAGATTAAAAGTATCTTTTTTTTATGATTTTTTGGCGTTTGCATGCTTCGTAACATTTGTGTAGTTTATAATTTATTTTTTCTCGGGGTTTTGCCTCGGGGTTTTGCCTCGTTTTGTAACCAAAAAAAGTATCTTTGCATATAGAGAAGTAAGAGTTTATTCATATATTGTAGTTTTTGATAAAAATTTAAAAAAGTCTTGCTAACAAGTGTTATTAATACACATGTTAAGGGACCAAAAATAAAAACTTAATCTTAATAATTGTGTATTTAATTCTCTGCTTTCTCAAAATTAATCTTTTAAAAACATATTTTAAGACAATATTTTTATCTTGAATTTGTTAACATATACCCTTTAAGACATTTCTTAACCTTTTCCAACTAATAAAAAAAGAACTCTATTTGTTTTGAGAAGAAGAAAAAAACTTGGTTCCCGTTCCATAGATGCAAGAACTTTCTTAAATTGAAGCATGCACGAGTGGAATTGTCTCTATCAACAATTCAAGATAAAATTTAATATACAAGATTTTAGAGCATATACAAAGGTAGTACAAGGCACGAGCTATGGGACCATATATATCATACCCGATTGCTTTCACAATTGATCTCTTTATAATGAATGATGTTCATATTGTTTGCGATAAACACGAATGACTAAATTAAAGAAGAATGAGTGATCATCTATCATTGGCCGGCGGTAGGTGTTGGAGCACTCATGCCAACATTCTTTTAGCGATGTTCGCGGTGCGGTTTGGTTCGGTTTTGAGATTAAAAGTCATCTGAATCGCAAGATAAAAAAGCATGTGGTTTGATTTGGTTCGGTTGACTTTTAAAATACAATCTAAACCAAACCAAATCAATGCGGTTTGGGTTGGATCGGTTGTTGCAGTTTTTTTGAAACAATAATTTTTTTTGTTTCTAACAATAAAATCGAGTTAAAAAGGTAAAGCACAACATATTTTCACCAAACAACAAAAACCAAATTAAAAAGTGGCAAAAAATTAATTTTATTTTGTAAGAAATGTAAAATATTAAGATTTTATCATTCTCTAAAAGTTTAAGTAGCACATAAATACATTTTTGAAATAAAAAGTAAAGAAGAAACTTAACCAGAGAAAAAATACGTCATTTTATAAAAGCTTCCATTGAATTTCTATGAGTATTGATCTAGGTGACATAAATTCTAATTAGTGATTTTATTATGTTGCGGTTTGATTTGGTTTGATTCGGTTGGAAAAATGAAAACCACAAACCAAACCAAACCAAACCATGAGGTTGAGTAAAAAAGTGATCCAAATACATCCAAACCAAATGCGGTTTTTTGCGGTTTCGGTTTGGGTTGGTTCGGTTTGCGGTTTTTCTATTGGATTGGTTCGGTTTTGAACACTCCAGCTTTGTATTCTTTGAGGAAAATGATATACGTCCCGAAAAAAGCATAGCGACAGATTCACGATAGGCATAACGAAAAAATAAATAAACACCACAACATGCTTTATTCCACCAGAAACGGGATTACACCAAATCACTTTCAAACACATAAGCTTCGTGATGAATTTGTTCGGATTGTATAGCATGACTCATTCTTTAAATAGAACTTCGAAATACTAATAACACTCACCATTTTATTTAATAAAATTCATATAAATTTCACCACTTCATACATAATCTATTTGTAAAGTGTCAACCCCATAATAATTTTGTTCAATAAAAATATAAATGTCAAAAGAAAATGTTAAAAATCAAGTGTTTCTGACACTTCATCTTAACTATTTATTAGGTGCATGTTTGGCTCTATATGGTAGTATCTCTTTTAAGTTGCTCCCAGCTGACCCATGCATATCTCCTATTATCTTATAGAAATGATTCATGCAAGTCAACCTTCTTAAGAAAACCGTTTCTATGAAGACTTCTTTTCTTTAACATTGAACACGTCTTACTATATTTTTGAAAAAAAATTATATTTAAACATGGTGATCTGGATCTAAAATCATCTAATGCATTGCACAATAACACATGGCCTCACTTAAGTTAAGTGATGTGACATATATAGGTGACTTGGATCTCTCCGTCTTAATCATGGAATCGAGACCAATAATTAACACTAATTACAAATTATTCATAAGATCCTTCACATTTTTTTAATCAATCACCAATTTTCTTAAATTACTCTCTTATTCAGAATACTTTTTAAGAAATCAGATAAATTTTATTATTTTTTATAAAATTCTTTGTGTTTTTTCTTTAATACCTTTAACCATTTATTATTTAATTTTATTATATCTCTCTACAATAAATATGTAAGAATATTATTGACAAATCAATATTTAATGTTGCATTGAAACTTGAAATTGATAAGTAAAATGAAATAAAATTATTCTTAAAAAAACAACAAGTATTTTAAAACGGATAGAGTAAATCAAATTGCCAAGTTGCCAACGTCCCCTTTGCGAGATAAATCAATTGCAAAAGTAAAATATTATTTAGTCCGGTCCTATTTTTAAAAGATATTTTGATCATAAAAGTTAATGTATCTGCAGGGGCGGATGCATTTGAGGACTATGTGGGGCTAAAGCTCCACATGAATTTTTATTTTTTTTAATAAATAAAACATGTTAATATAAGATCTTTTGAATGTTTATTAATGATACCAAAAAATAATTATAAGAAATGAGGAATGACAGGTGAGAATAACTTATATCTAAAGTTATTAAAATTTGCAATAAGCATGATATTGATGTGCATATGGATGCACCGTATGCGTAAAGGAAGTAACTTTTCATTGAAAAACACAAATTATTTATTAAAAAGTTTTATATTTAATATTAAATACACAAGTTACAAGACAAACTTACCGTTTTAAATTTCTTAACATATACAAATTTGCACATGATAGAAAAACTCTTCTTATTTTTAATATAATTTACTATTGTTTTTTCAAAATTTTAGCCACACGTATACTAAATGTTTGGATCCGCCCCTGTGTATCTGGTCCAATTTTTAAATCAGATACATCAACTTTTGTTGATACATATGTCTCTTGTAAATAGGATCGAAAAAATATAATTTTGCAAAATAGTGAAATGAGAATAAATACACTTATACAACTTATCTATACTATATCATATACTCCCTCGGGTCACATTTATAAACAAAAAATAACTTTTTAGGTCAAATTCATTAATTATTCAATATATCTAAAAAATTATTTTTTGTTTATAAATGTGACCGGTGTTTAATGAAAAGAAGTGTCCCACATACATTTCCTAAAATGAAAATATAATTATAGTAAAATTTCTTCTACAACTTTTACTAATTTCAACTTTTTCTTGCTTTCTAGCTGTCACACTTGACGCAAATATGAATTGAACCAAAACATCGAAAATGCTAAAAAAGAAAAGATGGGAATGTTGTGTGGTGTGATTTGGAAAGCAGCATGGCATCCAATGATGGTGATCACTCCCTATGCTCTAGGCTGGGGTACGTACGGATGGGTCGATGCCAGAGCAGTCGAAGATATATAATAATTAATAATTGGACAAATTATTCTCTGCGTAAAACAAATCAAAAGAGAGTTTAAATTGGAGTGTGAAAGTTAGAGGATTAAAATCTGATATATTCTCTCACTTTGTTAGGGTGATTTGCGAATGATTACACACAAGTATTAGAGAATGATTACTGTATTCAATCAGGACTTTATTAAATTATGAAATTGAATTGAATTTTACAATAGAGAGTTGCACTTTTATATTGGCATATGCTTTTTTTTTTTTTTTGTAGATAGACGAAATGGCAAAACCATTATAAACTCACACACACGAGTGGAGGTACTGGGGTTCGAACCCCGGTCATGGCATCCAGCTTAACAATTTTGAGATTTTGCCAGTTAAGGTAGGACTTCTGAATTATATTGGCACATGCTTTAACTAACGATAAATAGAAAGTACTAACTAACAAGCATATAATTGAAATAATTTGAATTATTCTCGACACAAACGTGGAATTCGAAAGACCCAATTTGATCATAAATCACGACCCTACTTGTGAATGATCCACAATCCAACTACATAAACTATATTGTTTACAACAACGTTACATGATCTGCAAGACTCTCTTGATTTATTTTTTAAGAAACCATGACTCTCTCATAACAATAAGACATAAATTTGTGAGCCAGATCAAATTAATCACATCCAAATAACAATTTTAGACTCACCTTTACATTTCACCTATAAAATGATTCTCTCTTGAGCTAAAGGTAAGTTTTCTATTGCGGTAAAAAAAATTAAAACTCTCATTGATCTGAGTCTATGAAGAGTCATTGCATGTACACTACCCCATCTTTTGTGCTTCCAACCAACTCAGACCATATGTTACTTATTCAATCCATTTTATATCTCCAATTGGTTAAATTGATTTTGTTACCTTAGTCTAAGGGTATCAAAAATATATATGAGTTGCATTGCCATTCACAATCCATATCAAGGTCTGTACATATAATAAAGTTATCCAATCCAAAATTTGTATCCAAATTATACATGAGTGCAATGGTCAAAGTTTTGTTTGATTTCAAGATGGTTGGTTAAGATAAGCTTTTAAATCAAACCAATTATAGTGATGATATTGGTGGCCTCCTTTAAAGTCCATGGGATAAGATCACAAATCAATTCTTAATAGGGACACAAGCAACACGACAGGTCATAATTTCGGCTAAAGATGGTACCATACCATGAATGAAAAGAAATGTCCCAAATCAACTTTTTTATAAGAAGAATATTTGTGATGGAATATCCAAAGGCATTGGAACCATAGGACGTGACCGACCGTTGGACCACCCACATTGTACAAATCGTAAACTTCTTGATGCACTTCTAGTTTTGACTTTTGTTTTTTAAGTTCATGGCATTTTTTTTTTGTTGATGCTAGATTTATTGTTAGACTTTTTAAATGGTAATCTTTGACCTCACATACAAATAAAACCAAGTAGGAGTCTAATTAGCTTGACAATGTCAACCACTAGTCCTTCAAAAAAAAATGTCAACCACTTAAGAAATCTTTTCTGGCTCAAAATTATTTTTTTGGTACATTTTTTTTATTACTGCTCTATGTCAATTTGTTACCCGTTAAAATTTAGAGTTTATCTTGGGACAATTTCTTTTTTTTTAGAGCCCTTAGAAGATGTAGCCCTTAGTGGCGTAGTTAGAACTCAAGTTTAGAGGATGCAAACTTATTAACGTTGATTAATAATTATTACTCCCTGCCCTTAAGTATAAGTTTTTTTTTTAACAAACTAAAATAATTTATATTAACAGCAATGAATCACCCCGCATAAGGTGTGCAAAAGGTGAAACAACCAACAATATTTACAGAACAAGGCGCCAAATTAAGGAAAGCACCGTCAAAAAGACAAAAAACTAGTGGACACCCATTCACAAAAGAGGATGTTTCCACCAATCATGATAACTGTAACTAAAGGCTGCCTGTTTTGATTTCAACCATAAGAATGAATTTAGCTTGACTTTTTCTAGGGAGAATAGAAGGGTTAGAGACCACATTATTGAATACACGATTGTTCCTTTCCTTCCAAATCACCCAAACAAAAGCAAACCAAATTACCCTTAGATGAAGATGTGTAAATCTAGGCAAACCAACCATATGAATAAACTGCAAAAAATGATGTCGAAGCTCACCAACAAGAACCGATGAAATACCTAACCAATGTAACAGTACAAGTGACCAAAGAGAACTGTGGATATTGCAACCCAAAAATAGATGTTTTGCCGTTTTCAAGTTGCCGCACGCTGTCGGACACGCCGTGTCAGTTGCTTGAATGACCCTCCGCGTTGCCAAATTATCTTTTGCAGACAATCTATCACGAAGGAGACGCCACATAAACAAGGACACCTTTGATGGAATAATCTTATGCCAAACGTCATCTACCAAATGCCTATCGACTGCTGCCCCTGAAGTAGTAATAAAGTGATATGTTCCCTGAACCGAATAACCATGAATATGGTCTAGTAACCACCGCCATGTATCATGAAATGTATCCTGCAATACAACATTGAGTAACATAACAAAGCACTCCTCCACACTCTCATCCTCTCATGCCAACAAGCGGCGTCTCCACTCCCATGCCCCCCTCCCCCAACTTCCCAACCTAACCGACCCATATCCTCCACCGTGCACTCCTTATTCACAGCCAAGTCATATTTATAACTATAATATACTCTCTCCGGTTCTAAATATAAGAGAAAAATATTTTTTCAGGTTTATTGAATAAATTAATGTATCTGGACTACAATGTAGACTAAATACATCATTTATTCAATGAATCTAAAAAAGAATTTCTTCTTATATTAAAGACCGGAAAGAGTATAACATTGTTATAGTATAGATTTGTGTATTATAGAGTTGATACATTGTGGATGGAGTTCTTCACTGAATGAGATGGAAGATAAAAATCTGTACCACATCAATGAGAGTAGAGCTGGGAGTGGCCATATAAAGTGTATACAGTGTGTTTTTTTTTCAGCGGCGGCGAAACTTAATTTTAAAAGAATTGATTTTATTTAAAAGTGAGTTTAGAATAAAGTAATTATGTTTGAATAACTTCAAAGTAAAAGTGATTTATATTAATGATGTTGTTTGAACTGATGAGGCAATATGTCAAACATCTACAAAATGGTAGGAGTCTTTGATGGTAGTTTTCTTTGTCCAAACTCTTTTTTATCCTCAACAGTTTGTCAAAAGTCTAACCAACTCGAAGAAATCAATCGCAATACAAACCGCAACTTGGAGAATTCTTTCCAATCAGGATTGTGGCAACGCATTACAAGCCTAACGCTCTCTCTTTCTCTCTCGTTTAAGTTTTGAAAGTGGTAGGAGACTTTAATGGTTGTTAATAAGGGCACTAAAGGAATTATGAAAATGTTAACTGACAATTGATTTGGGGCTGAACGTGGAAGCTAGGATTTTTGGCTTCTTGCAAAATTGATTCTAGAAGACAGAATCAATTGTTGAATAGGAAACCAAACATACCAACAAAAGGGAAGAATCACGTTTAAGGGTTTAAAGGTGAGTTTGGGGTGCGCAAACGCGTAACCAAACAAAGATAATAAATTAAAAAATTATGAAACATGTTACATGCCAGAGATATTTCCAAATAAATTCATAAGAGTTTCGTTGCTTGATCTAGTGGCAGTACATGCTGGAAATATATTTAAGGTCACTGGTTCAATTCATGCCCAAGATCCGAATCTTTGACTCTAAGTTCATATAAGGGGTGTTTTAAATCGTTGGCAGCCTTTTCTCTCCCATGAAGGGAATTCATTATACATCTCATTTACATCCAATATCTAAAAGTTGGTGGGGCGAATTGACTCTAATATCTTGCATGCTCATACTCGCTCTAGTGACTCTGTTACTTGGTCATCTATTCTCCGTGCTAGAAATATTTTAAAGGACAACTTCACTTGGCGTGCTGGGTTGAGTTCTTCCTCTTTATGGTTTCCAATTGGAGTTCTCTTGGCTTCATAGGGTCCCTTGCACCCATCATTGACATCCATGATTTACATTTGACTGTTAAATATGTTTTCTCCACAGGCAACCTTCCTACACATACTCTCGTCCACTGTCTCAGATTTCATAAATAATATTCATCTCAAGCTCAATGCATTGCTAGAGGACACTTTCATCTGGATTCATCACAAAAATGGCATATATACACTAAGAGTGGGTATGCTTGGATGTTGACTCGTACAGAACCAATTGTATCTTCTACTTCCCCTCGTTATGGCATCACTCCGGCTTTACTCATCCTGACTTCTTCTCTAATGAAGACGTTATAGATTGGATCAAGAATGGGGTGATGGGTTCTCGCTCCTTCTCCTTTGCATTGACAATTTGGTGGACTTGGAGGAATAGAAACGTGATGTGTTTAGGCAATGAGAATTGGTCCAACGCTCAATTATCCTTCAACATTCAAGGTATGATTGCTACTCTCAAAGCTTGTTACTCTTGCAACTCTAATAGTATTGAGGAAGATAATCTTGTCAAATGGAACAACAATATCCACTCTTGTGTCATCCTTAATGTTGACGGAAGGTGCTTAGGCTCTCCTACAAGGGCTGGTTATGGAGGAGTTTTAAGAACTTATGTAGGTTTTTACTTGTCAGGTTTCTCTAGTTACATCCGAAATTCTTCTGATATTCTGTTTGCTGAACTTTATGCTATATACCAGGGCCTTTTGCTGGCCAAGAACATGAGTATTTCTGATTTAGATTGCTACTCTGATTCTCTTCATTATATCAACATCCTTAATGCCC
>Ga0228711_1010777_pt1 | contig 11895 bp, 8 predicted proteins | sample MedpolnodulmetaG_2_FD_177996 | JGI IMG/M metagenome (GOLD analysis project Ga0228711, IMG submission 177996) | Root nodule microbial communities from Medicago polymorpha collected in Santa Monica, California, United States - brown nodules | ecosystem: Host-associated > Plants > Roots > Nodule...
TCTCTCTCTCTCTCTCTCTCTCTCTCTCTGTGTGTGTGTGCGCGCGCGCGCGCGCGCCTTACACCGCTGCAAACAGATTCCGAGTACTCCTCAGATTCTGAACCTGACTTTGATCATTCAGACTCTGACTAGTGCAAACACTTAGAAAAATCAAGAAAAAACTAGCACAATTGATCAACCTCCCTTGTTAAGTTTTTCTCGCCTCCAAATTTTTTTTTTGTCTTAGAGAAAGTGGTAATTCACTGAAATTAAACTCACACACAACTGTGAGGTCCCAGGTTCGAACTCAGGTCACGGCGTCCGACCTTGCAATTTTTGGTCTTAGATGAAGTGGTAATCAACCTCCCTTGTTAAGTTTTTCTCGCCTTCAAATATATTATCTATAATCTATAACTTCTAGGGTTAATTAAGTAAATGGTCCCTATAAATATTCAAAATTTCATTTTTAGTCCCTACAAAATAAAATCGCAAGTTTTAGTCCCTGTAGAAAATTTCGTCAGCATTTTATTTTCAATCAATATTTTTAGTCCCTGTAAAAATTTTACGTCAGCATTTTCGGTCCCTAAAATGCTAAGGAAAAATGTCATAGGGACTAAAAAATATGATTTTATTTTGTAGGGACTAAAATCAAAATTCTGAATATTTATAAGGACCATTTTCTTAACTAACCCTAACTTTCTATAACTATTAATGAAAGCAAAACTTTGTTTTGGTGTAGTTTATTTTTTATCCCAAATATGCCCCTAATGTTTTAGTTTTTTCATTGTTAACTTCCATCACACACTAACTGATTCATAGCGGTTTCTATATGACTATGTCTAATGTGTATTCATAAAAATTGCTTCTAAAACTTCCATAAAAGAAGAATACTTACTTTCGTAAAAGAAAATTAAAAAAAATAGTACGACAAAAAGTTTCAACCCAAACTAAAAAATTCTTCGTTATTTGTTCCATTTCTCTTTGCCTCTTCCTCTCCTTTCCATGTCTCTAATATATTTTTTGCTTCTCTTTTGCATTCCAAATATATCTTATCAAACCAAACTCAAACTTGAATCTTATTAAATTTTGTACGGTACTTTTAATTTTACTGTTTAATATTGCTCAACAGTTATGAAAATCATCATAGTTTTAAAAATAGCAAATGATGCCATAAAAATCAGATCATGGAAACAACTTTCTGCTAAGGAAAATGTAATTGTGAATTTCATTCACTGGTTCATAAATAAGAAAGAAGGGGAGAGAGGAAAGTCAAATATGGTGATCAGAAATTTGTTGCTACACTAGGACACGATGGTATGCAACAATTGCAAGTTCACCGCGGCGGTCACCAGTGGAGTCCTTATACATTGCAATTTACTTTTATCCATTTTCTTTCTGTGTGTTCATAGTCCAACAACAACTGGTCGCCATCGTGAATTAGGGTTGAGACCGACGGTGGAAACCATCCTTATCAGGCCGCAATAATAATGTGCTATGTTTTTTCTTCTATTGGAAATTTTAATGAGGGTGTCACAAAGTTTGGATATTTATTTAGTTTGATACCTATCATATTCTTTTTCGTTGTCATTGTGTTCATATTTTTGATTCCTTTATTAATTTTTGTTCAGATTACTTCAAGATTGGTTCATAGATTACGACATAAATGTTTTAGTTTGAGTGCTTTGTTAAAAACACGTTGAAGCGTAGATAAAGATCAAATACACATAACGGGAATATGGTGAAGATGACTAAACTATGGTTCTTTTTTCTTTTCTATTTTTGGTGAAGGGATAATGATGCTTCTCTTTTCATTTGTTATTGTTATTTCCTTAATAAAAACCACGTGTATCTAAACCAACTTATTAGGAAGAAAAAAAGAAACTTCCAACATTTGTCATTTGTTATTGTTGTTTCACTTAATTTGATTTCATACATTAATTACTTTCATTTTCTCTACAAATTTAACTTAAATTTATACCAACAACAAATTTACCCCGTTTTCGAAGAGACCGATTTGAGAAACAGGAAACTTCTACACAAGGGTCTCGAAAATTGAGATTGCACCGTAGTGACATGGGATAATATTATGAGAATCAAAATTTAGAGAAATATGGGTTACAAAAACGAGAGAGAAAGAAAAGGATCTATTAAATTTTATTGAGTGGAGAGACAAGGATTAGCAAGCGCTAAACCTAAAAGATAAACAGACAAGTTGTAAGCAACAAGTCAGTCAAATAAGGGTTTTCAGAATCCACCAGAATTGAGAAAAGTCCTCAATAATTTTAATACTAGGCAAATAACAAACCTTGATGGGCCGGAAATAACAAACTGAAACAAAACAAAAAAAATAGTAAAGTTGCTGAAATAATAAAAATGCGGTTTTGGGCCATCAGATGACTTCGAATGGCTAAATTCACCCCTACTCATAGCAAATCGATGTGTTATGCTCATGAGTTAATTCGCTTTTTGAAAAGGTATAATTCGAGTCAATCTGACACCGATTGCTAAATCTGCACTATTTCCATTGAGCATTTCTTGTGTGCCACTTCATCTTCGATACGTGCAACCAGTTTGCCTAGATCAATGACGTGCCTCTCTAAAATTGTGTGTGTATGAGAGAGAGAGAGAGAGAGAGAGAGAGAGAGAGAGAGGTGAACTAGATATAGTGTGAGCGATAATGCATGTGCCGTTGTCGTATGGTGTGACTGCAGGGGTTGGCCGGAATGGATGAGATCTGACATATTTTTGGTTGAAAGTTTTTTTTTTTTTATTACTTTTGCTATTTGGTAAAGTTGATGAAAAAAGAATATCATTTTTGCACACCCATAATTCATTCAACACCATGTGTTTATTTAATTTTCTGTTGGTGGTCACTGTAAGATACAATAGATTTTCATAATCCATCAATACTTGTTAAAAAAATAAATCAAACAGTTAAAGTAATTTATTTTAAAAGGTCAATGGAGGAACATCTATATTGTTGATCCATCTTAGACATTGATGATGTTAAAAGTTAACCGAAAAGGAAGTAACGTTGAGGGACCAAAATGTAACAACAATTAATTAAGGGACCAATATGTAAATATTAAATAAGTTAAGGAACTATATATGCAATTTAACCTAGATTTATCACTTCATTGTGAGACTTAATATGTGTTTGGATGCAAAACCACGACGAAAAAAATCACTTTTATGCAAAATCTACAAATACCAACTTTTGGTTTTTTGGTGGGGAGATTCTCAAACTTGAGTTTAGGCGTTTTCACTTAGACACTTTAAAATCAATTGAATGCTTTGTATCGTAGAGTATAATTCTAAGGTGTTCAAAAACTAACCAAATCAAATCAAACTGCATGTTTTTTATCTTACAGATCGAATAACTTTTCGCCTCAAAACCAAACCAAACCGCCATGAGAACACCCCTCATTGAAATATACATGGTTAATCCTAAAGTTTGATACATACATATATATGCACTAAGTTGGACTTCAAATCATCCAAGACATTTCAATTCACATGCCTTGGATAGTGTCCAAACTCCAAACTAAAATGTACTATTCTCACACTTAGCATTGGCTGTCCATGTCACGAATTATAGCTCAATCCCACTCATTTCATCGTGTATCTTGACTGAAAGAGGAGATTGTGAAGTTGCAAGATCTTGTTTATGATCTGTCTCTTGAATCACAACATAAGACCATGCACCTAAAAGTGCACCTGTAATTGGTCCAACCATATAGATCCAAATTCCTTTGTAGGATGAAGTAGCAATTGCAGGACCTAATGTCCTTGCTGGATTCATTGACCCACCTGATATTGGTCTGTATACAAGATTACAAGATATTGACAGCTTATATTAATTAGCATCAAATTACCAGGCTTGGTTCTTTTGATAATTTTCACAACACAAGCTTATATCATATATTTTCGAAATTACATATTATTAATAATTTGTTAGTCTTTAAAATTAACCAATTTTTTGCAATTGAATAAAATAACCAAAAATTAAAATGAAATTGAAATTTTTTCATCATATATATACTTTCAGGAGTTTCATTTTTTGTTACAATTTTTTAAAAACCGATAATATGAAAAAAAACAACTTCAAATGAAAATTAGTTTTGATTAAAAATAACCTAAATTTGTTTTATTTAAAATCTTTAAAAAATAGTCTACAAAATAATGAAGCATAAATCACTTTAATGAATTCTGCTCTTTACCTAAACGGTTTTGCTCATTCCCAAAGTAAATGTCCAAAATACCCCTACATATGTTAACTCACGTTAGTGTTAAATTTGCGTGAGTTAACTCACGCTACGTGACTTAAGTCACGCAAAAAAAGAAACACACTAAAACCTAACGTGAGTTAACTCTCGCTGGTTTTGTTTCATTCATATTCCAAACTCATCAAAACACTCCCTATTAGATAAATTCAGGTAGGTTCTTATCCGGAAAGTCTTCAAGACATTGTAAAAGGATAATTTATAAAAGATCATTAATTGCACACATTTGTATTGAATAGTCTCCTGTTCTGGTACTTACAGTTATGTTTTATTACAAACTCACCAAAACACTCCCTATTTACGTCATTATTGCTAGAAATGTGGTGACTAATCGTGGAAACACATGGATTCTGCCTTTGTAAAAGAATGATTTTAGCTCATGTACCTTTTTGACAGAATTTATATTTGATTTTTCTTTGATGTTTGGCGAGGGTCATCTTTATAACATTGTTTCTACTTTCTATCAAGACTGGATAACTTTTCTGTAGTGAAATTCAAAGAAAAAAAACCAGCTTGAGTTAACTCACGTTGAGTTTTAGTGTGGTTTTTTTTTTGTGTGACTTAAGTTACGCAGCGTGAGTTAACTCACACAAATTTAACACAGCGTGAGTAGTTAACATGTATAGGGGTATTTTGGACATTTACTTTGGGAATGAGCAAAACTATTTGGGTAAAGAGCAGAATTCCACCTTAATTATGTCCTATGACAAATGGGCCCTAAAACGATTGGCCCAAAAAGACTTATGTGATCGAAAATTTCAAAATTTAAGAACCATTTTAGAATTTTATCAATTTCGAGACCAAATTGTCCTTGCTAAAATTTTAGATACAACTTTGTTATATTGACTATTTTTTTTACTATACCAAATAAAAACTTCAATCAATTTTTAATATTAAGAGGGATATATTTTTAGGGGCATATTTTTTTAAAAAAATGTGAATGGAAATACATTTTCTTACCCAGCAACAATGCTTGCTATGCTAACAGATGAACCTACTGCTACTCCAGCAAGCTCTCCTGTCTGCAAATAAAATCATTTTAATTAAGATAACGTGTGTCTATAATTAATTCTGGTACAAATCAAACATTTTATAAACATTTTTGGTATGCATAATTTTACAGCTTTTGAGTCGGTGGCAACGGCAGTGGAGATGAACACCATGGTGAAGGTGGTCACAATTTCTATGATTAGGGCTTGAATGTTTGATCCAGAAGGTGATGTTGCCCCTAGCTGCTTTGATGGCTCTAACAAAACTCGAAGTGTATATGAAGCTGAAATTGCTCCTGTGAGTTGAGCTGCAATGTAAAATGGGACCTGCAAGGAAAGGTTGTGGACCCGTTATGGGTTTATGTAGAAAGGGTCTAAAATATACAACTGGTCGAAAAAGAGATATGCGCAAATCATTTTAGAGATATTTTTTGAACAACATTTTTGTGTCTTTAAAGGTTTCGGGAGTTAGGTTGTTTTTCGGATAAAAAACAAATAGAGGGATCAAAAGAACAACCATCAAAATAAGTAGGTTATCAAGCCCAAAAACTTATTATAAGAAACTTAAACCCCTAAAATAAGTAGGCTATACAAAACGGTTCTTTAGAAAAAATTACGATATACCTCTATAACTATACTCCTACCCCTATAAATAATAAAAGAATACTATTATGGTCTCTATTATAAGATGAAGTTCATTTTCTAGATCCATTCCATAAATAATATTTGTAGTCTGTATTGTGATTTTTATCGGAGGTGTTTTCAACCATTAGGGTGTTTGAATTTTGTCGATGCTTAATTTCTTGTGCTATGTTTTGTGGTTAGTAATGTTTCTACTTTTTTTTTTTTTTTTTTTTTGTTTTTTTTTATAGTTTGGGAAGGGTTGTTGTGTATTTGGGTATGATAGTTTCTTTATGGTCATGTGTTGAATTGTTTACAGTGATTTTCCTTTTTTATGGCATATCTTGTACTTTAATTTACGTTGAATGTAAAACAATTGAGTGAATATTTTTATTTTTTTTGTGTAAATTGGATATTATCTACACGCAGCTAGACATATTAAAATTTTAAGTAGAATAGAACCACAATAGGCAGAAAAACTCTCGACCAATTTTTTTAAAACAACATTCTCATTACTGGATTCCAACTTATAATCTAGGAAACTAAAAGAGTTTTAATGAGTGATATATAGAATATTTATTTATAGATAAGGTTCAAAGAAAATATTTTAAATTATAAAAATTAAAATAGTTGTAAATGAAGTGTAAGTAGTTTTCTAAAAGCACTCTCTCAGAATAGATCTTATACTCCGTAAGTCTAGTTCTTAAAAGTGTTTAAAATCTATTTTTCGTGTTTTGATTTGATTCATATATTGCATTCAAGCTCTTGTGACGTTTGGAGTCAAGTCTTGTGTTCAATATGTTCAAAATCCATTTTTAGTGATTTGATTCGATTGATATATTGCATTCAAGTTCTTGTGATGTTTGGAGTCAAGTTTTGTGTTCATTATGTTCAGAATCCATTCATTTATGTTTTGATTCTATTCATGTATATGTTGAATCGATTCATTCAAGTTCTCGGGTGTTTGTCTAATGAAAATTGATTCTGAATATATTCAGAATTATTTAAATCCTATCAATCTTCATCTAAATCGATTCAAAGATTGACTGTTTCCTATCAATCTTCTTCTGGAATTATTTGATTTGATTCAAAGATTGTCTGATTTCTATCAATCTTCATGACAACCCGAATTTCACATTTTACACTATTAAATCGATTCAAGACTTTATTGATTCGATTCAAACCCATTTTTCAATGTTATTTTGGGTCCAACTTACTCATATCTAACTCACCTATATATATACTATTACTCGCACACTTCTCTAATCATTGAGTCAATTTCCAAATATCGCTCTTGAGTCTCCAACCTTCTCTCTCTACTGCTTATTCTTGAGATTAAACACTTTGTCTAAGATCTTTGTGGAGTTTGAGGCATAGATTGCTCGGGTGCTATGGGAGTTATACATTTATTTCTTTCAAGGAACTTGATTGAGTATCAAGGGTCTAAAGAAAAAGAAGGATATTTTTTCACATCCGAGGGGAATTGTGGGGGTTATTTCTAATGGATTGCATGAAAGCTTGAATTTCAAAGACCTATAGACTCTCCAATTTCAAGAGGACTTGAAGATTGATGGTAGTGTGGTTGCTTCGGATTCAAGATTAGGGAATTGAAAGAATCTTTTGTAATCATGAGAATTTTTAAACATTTTTAGTCCTTGATAAATATGTTTTCTATAAAGAAGAGTGGATGTACCCTTAGTGAGGACGAACAAGGGGAACCACTATAGACCACATTGTTTTTCTTCTCGCTGTCCTTTTAAATTTCCGCACATTAATTACATGAGTTCTTTGTTGAAGACATTTTAAATTTACTGTGAACTTTCTTTTTTACATCAATTAATCTCAATTACTTTAACTGAGATTTTCACAATCGAGTTGAAAGTAAGCTTCAAAGAGATTAATTCATATGTTGTGTATTCATCAGTTATTAGTGTGATTTGTTGTTAATAGGTTTGCTTTGAGTTTGTTTAGTTGTTGTTAATAGGTTTGATTTGAGATTGTTTAGTTTTGGAATTTATATGTATGTGTATTGATTATTAATTTGCTCCATAAGATCCATTATTTGAACCTCTGAATTCATCCTTGAATCTTATTTGATTTCCATTGTCTTAAGTTTGTTATCATCATCACACACAAATTCAATAGTCATATTGTTGTTAATCCACGCTTTCGCAAAACGAAAAAACGCTATTCACCTCCCTTTAGCGCATTTTCTAGTTCATATAGACTAACAAAAAAGTGCTAGCATGTGTTCTAAGAGCACATATTAGCCTAATATTTTTAATATAAACTAATTATTTTTTTAAATACAAAAAAAATAAAAATAAGGAGTACCAATTGATTAAAAAAGGGAAATAATGTACAAATATAAGGAATACCAAAAGTGACATAAAACACCCCACCAAAAGAAACAGAAGAAAGTACATCAATAATATAAACTAATTAAAGGTGACACCAATAATATAAACCTCCATCACATGCAATGATTTATATAGGGTCAATTATTAAATAAATCCCTCCAATTAAATGCAAACACATTTCTGTGGGTCCAGAGTGATATTTGAAGTTGACTCACAACAATTTATTTCTTGGCTGAACAAGTTTGATATGGACTTAATCCATTGGACATTGACTCATGTTGGTTGGTTTTGCATCAAATTGTATGAACAGAATGAAAAGAAAATTAAATTGAATGAAAGAAATTTGTTGGATAGAAAAAGAATATTTTTCCAATTAATTGTGAAGAAAAGTAGGAATAAATTATTTAAATTGATTTGTGGTTCAGATTTAAGTTTATTTTTATTTATATTTTGAAAATTAAATTTTGAGTGAAAAGCATTTAAATTCCCATCCAAAGAAACTCTAAATGCTATTTTAAAACAAATTTGTCATTCAAGTTAAAACAAATTTGTCACATTTTATAATTGAATATCATTTTACAATAGCAATAGAGTAGAAAAACAACATATTAAATTAAATTGTTAAAGTGGCGTATAATTTTTGTGTGTAAATTGGGTATACTCTGCGCGCGCAACTACGGATATTGATCCCTCGAGCCTTGTTGGACTTGGACCCAAATGGACGACAAACTCTTCCTGAGAGTTTAACGCTGCTACTTCTTCAATACTGGATTTGAATCCAGAACCTTGATTAAGTTAGAAGAGACCATTGTCATCTCATCTAAGTGCTCTTGGTTAAGTGGCGTATAATTTAAGCCAAAGGAGTAAAAATTAGAATTTTTCAAAATAAAGAGACAAACCTGTTTCCAAGGAAAATGCTTAACGGTGGCAAAAGCTAAGGAAACAGCCGGATTCATGTGTGCACCAGAGATGTGTCCAATAGCATAAATCATAACAGTAACAATGAATCCACCTGCAAGTGAAGCTCCCAATTTTGAGACTTTGTTTTCATCAATTGAATTCATAGCAGCAGCCCCACTCCCAACAAATACCAATAAATATGTCCCTATAACCTCAGCAAATACCTGTATTGCATATTAAATTTAGTTTAATTGATGAAGGACCAATCATTCAACAACAACAACAAACGGTTAATAATGTTTACAAGATAGTAACTCAATTTTACAGCATTCATAAAGGATTTGTCTTCTATAAACCTTTTAAAAAAAAGTTGAAACCTTAGCCTTATCATTTTTAGTAAAAAAGTGTATTTATAATAATCACTCTGGTCCAAAATAAGTGACATGGTTTGACTATGTGCATCATTCACATAAGAAATATTTTTTTCACCAAAACAAAACAAATTGGTCACTTTCGTTTCTACCTCATTGAACAGTTTCCTGCGGAATTTTCACCAAAATCCACGGGTAATTCCGCAGAAAGAGCAAGAGCTTCTAGTAGTGTGTGAACCAGTTTTATCTATGCATATATCGGTTCGAACAGTTTAAAACAGTTAAAAATATAACATGTAAGTCTTGCTAGTGGTTCAGTTTTTGAAACATTAGATGATGATACTTGGCCATAGTAAGAGATTAAAACTATAACATATAAGTCTCTCAAATATTTGTATTTACCTTTTTTGGGAAGCCAAGAGGGTACATTGATTGCTTTTGAGTTATGCGATTTTGCAGCTCATTTGTAAAAGTGACCAAACGGCTTGTTGATCTTGATCTGTCTATTCCCTCCATCGTTGTTTATACCTTTTGGAGTAATATAATACTGTAAGAAATGTGATCTCTAGCTATATGTTAACCCAATGTGGCAGGGAACAATACTGTTATGACCCTTTTATAATCTTCCTCTTGTGCCTCCTCAATGATTCTATAACTGGCATTTATAGTGAAGTTGGTGTGCCAAATTCCTTAAGGATGTTGACAATTGGACTAGCCAAGTCCATACACCTTTCGAGCCCCATGATGAAATTGGATAATAATCATTTTAGCACCTATTATTTTTTTTATATTTTATTTTTGACACAATTTTTCTTGTTTCAAATATATTTTCTATTGTTTTCAATCATTGAAAATATACCAATTTTTTTCTTTTCGACCTTGTTGTTTTATTTAATCTGTGAAATATTTGGTGATCCTTTCGTACTTAAGGAATATGGTCTGAGGGTTGAGTGTTGCTGCAAAGAGAGAGGAATTTGTAGTAAGTTCACCGTAGTCCGTTGTGAGTCATTCTCCATTGGAGAGGATGGTGTGCCTGCACGTGCTCTGATGCTCAAATCAGCGAGTGATCGAGTGAGTCAAATAGTGAGATATCTGACCCAATGCTATTCATTAGTATTTATATGGGATAAGTAGGGTTTTAGGTTGTTAGACCTTCACTCAAAAAGGTGTCCTCATTGGACACTTATAACGATATGTGGGTAGTTACAACATAAGATTCCAACTGGACGGTCCATATTAAAAGTCTGGACCGCGATCCAGTGGGATTTGGGCGTGTTCATAATATGGATTCATTGCATACTAGGAAGTTTTACCCCCACACCCCTACATTTATACCTTAACCCCAACATTTGACTTAAACTACCTAATTTACCCTTTTTATATAAAAGTGTTCTCAGAAAAACAAAGCTTCAGTACGTTGTTTGAATCCTTTCTTGTTACCATAATCCTATTCTGATTTTGTTTTTCTTTTACCGGAATCAACTCTTGCAAAAGGAATCCTTATTGTTACCGGAATCATTGTGAGTTTCAGGTTTCGGTGGTTGTTTTGTCCCATTAATCATTGATTGGGTTAATTAGTTTCTTGGAAATCGTTTTCCGATGTTGGATTCACAGAATTGTTCACTACTGATCGATTACAACCGCTTGATTTTAGAAAATTAGAAATTCTCATAATTGTTTACAATGCTCGATTGAATCTCAAAAAAGGCTTGCAAATCATTTTGGTTAATTGCTTCCCATAAATCCCAATCTTTATTTCCTGAATCTGTTGGAACAAAATGTGTTTAACATTACCCTTTGAGTTTTGATGATAACAAGGTATTAAAAGTGTCAATTGGATATGCTAATATTTTTTCAAGTATGCCGGACCATAGACAAAAATTTAGTGTCTCTTTGAAGCATAGGTTCTGGAAGAACAAATGAGAGCAATGGAATCAACAAGAACGAAATCAGGCATAGGATGATTAGTGATCTGATCAAGTTTCAAACGACTCTATTTGATGTGCTGACAATTTCCAACGTATCTTTCACACCTCTATATAAAGGAGTGAAGACCTGCTGTTTGAAAAAAAAAAGACTCAAAACAATTCTACAAGTCCCAAAACTCTGCTAAAATTGTTTCACATCAAAAGTTCACTTAGAATTTCTTATCAAAGTTCATATCTTAGAAATTCTAAAGTCTTAAGAGTCTGTATCTGATTTGCATTGTGAACACCACTGATTGTATATCAAGTGTTCAACCTCAAACAAATTTCTTTGTAATTCTGTTTGAATAGAAGTCTCTTGCAGTTGTGTTTGAGCATAGGAAGTCTCTTGATTGTGTTCTTGAGCATAGGAAATCTCTTGCAGTTGTGCTTGAGTAATTTGAAGTCTCTTGCTAGTTGTAGCAGTG
>Ga0228711_1010779_pt1 | contig 11893 bp, 5 predicted proteins | sample MedpolnodulmetaG_2_FD_177996 | JGI IMG/M metagenome (GOLD analysis project Ga0228711, IMG submission 177996) | Root nodule microbial communities from Medicago polymorpha collected in Santa Monica, California, United States - brown nodules | ecosystem: Host-associated > Plants > Roots > Nodule...
AATTATATTCATTAGGGACCAAAAACAAAATAAAAAATTTTGTGAGGATGAAAACATTCAGTTTAATTTTTTAGGGACTAAAATCAAAATTCACAATATTTATAGGGACAAAAAACTTATTTAACCCATAAAGATATAAGTCAAGTAGACAACTTAGCAGGAAAAAGCTAACCTGGATATAGATGAAGGGATCTTAATGGTATGTGAAGGATATATGCTTCCTTGAAGCTGCAAAGTAAGAGTGCATAAGCATATCAATGATAGTTATAGAGTTACAGCTAATTAAAGTGAAGCATCAGTCTTTGACGATTGCAGAATACCCGCATAGAACGGAAAATAACAAGCTCCACCAAAATAAAAAATGTATATTGGAGTTTAAATTTGGATTCACAAAATGCAGAAGTAAGAAACTACTTAAGGACATTAAACAGTGAATATTGAACAAAACTGAACATTTTTTATACATTCTGTATCTCTTCCCAATATTTTATAATGGTAAATTTTGATTATTTCTTGAAATCTTCCGCCTCTCTAGTCTTTCTAGTCACTCTTCAATTCTTGATTTAAAAAATGAAGAAATACCTTGAACCAATCTTTTTTAGAACTTCCAACTTTCTTATCTGAAGATACATATGATATCCTATGCTCAGTAAGTCTACTAGAAAGCAATCTTTTCTCTCTAAAATCTACCGAGACAACTGCCCCATTTCTGAGTCCACATAAAATCACATTTCCCTGCAACGAAAATAAATAATTAAAATAAAATCTTTTAAGAGTCATAACCTCAAAATATTTATCTAAAGGTATCACATGGTTTTGATAGAAAGCTGAAACCACAAAAAATGACAGAAACCAACAAATAACACATTTCATTTTGCGAAGGAATAAATTGCATTAAAAAGAGGAAGGAAATATGGAATAAAAGTATGCAGGAAGAAGGATATTTAAATGATCAAAGAAATATAAAAAATGAAAAATTACGAAAAAATATATATGACCATCAATGGAAGAAACTTCCAAGTTTCAGGAAGTGATGAAAATACTTCCTTGAAAATAAAAACACGAGTTCTACACCAGAGAATTCATGGAAAGATCCCATTTCTAAGGACAAAGAAGCGCCTTGAAATGGATCGGAGAGTGTTGCTTCAAAACTGTTGAAAAATATAAAGAGAGGAAAAATTGTGTGCGAATGTGTGGTGAAGCATCATGCAAAGGCTGCGGCGTGAATCATAAAACTAAATTCAATCATTCTCTTTATATTTTTGAAGTCTTTGTATTTTTGAAGTAAATCCCATTTAATGCGATGCATGTCAGTCTCCATTTTCCTAACTGAAAAATAAGACCAGGAAAAAAATACTCAAAGGCTGCGGCGTGAATCATAAAACTAAATTCAAACATTCTCTTTATATTTTTGAAGTAAATTCTATTTAATGCGATGCGCCAAGAAACAAATGTCTGTCTCCATTTTCCTAACTGAAAAATAAGACCAGGGAAAAATATGTACATACGACTCATCTTTATGTAAACCTCTGAATGGAAAATTACTGTGGATCCTCATCCTTAACTCAAACATTATCTAACTACAAAAAAAAATGGAGTCCTTTTTTTACATCCAACACAAAAACAATGACAATTTTATCCCACTAGAAGCGATCGGGTAATTCCAGCACAATTTTCCGTTGAACCTTGTTATAATCTTTTCTAAATTGTCATTAGCGGTTAAATAATTCTGTCTGTTTGCCTTATGTGGTAAATTTAATAGCGAAACCGGTTAATGATATGGTATGATATAAATAATATACATACCATCCGTTTCAGTTCATATTCGTTAATCACACTCAATAAAAATTTCCATGAAGACACGATCAAAATGTAAATTTAATAACAATAATATGTTAATGAAGATGTAACAGGCAATATTTTAACTTACTGAATCAACAATCTGTTGTGCAAAAATATCACTTTTACAACGTAAAAACCATGACCTTGTCCCACTTTGAAGATCCACCGAAGCACCTCCCTGATTAGTACCTGAGAAAGATATAGAGAAACACAAGTGAATATCTAGCAAAAGATTAGATATAAAATTAACAGGGGATATTTCTTAAGGAAAAGGGTATATATTGCAGTTGTCATCTTTAGGAACTATCAAGTCTTTATGTTATTAAATCAAATTCTAATGGTGCATAAACAGAAGTGAAACAAAACATTCACAACCTTGTTGATAAAGGCCACGCTAGATCACTCTATGTAGAACTTTACAAAGCCGAAGCTCAGCCGTAAAGAGATTTAATGGTTTGAGAACTGGAACAGTACTTTCCAGATGAATAAGGTGAAAAATGCTAAAATATGATGAATCGTTGTATCTCAATAACCTAGAACCCGTGCTAAACCATTAAGAAAAGTATGCATGTTATTGCCTAAAATGAATATCTCTTAATCAAAACTCAACAGGGTTGGAAATTTGGATAAAAACTTATTAGAATGCCAATGAGTTAACTCTAACTATTAGGTCCAAATTTTGTACAAAATGACATTTGGCAGTGTCTGAGTTTAATATAATTTGGCACAAGCACACGCAACTTAGCATGTGTGTATGTAAATGAGAGAAAGGGAAAGAGGGAATAAAGAGAAAGGAGAGCAATGTTTAACTTACCAATTATAGCCCGATGTCTATTATAATCGTATTCAGCTGTCCAAAGGGTACTATTGAAAGACGTAATTTCCTCTAGTCTGCTCCATGTGTTCAGTATTCCTGGTCCAAGATCTATTGGATCAACAAGACTGATGGTATAAACAGATCCACCAGATGTTTCTGATCCCAGCGTAGTAAATCTATTTTGCATGTTAAGTTCTTTAACTTCATAGTAGAGAGGATTATACATAAAATGCTATATTATTAAAAGTGAGAAGTGCTAATCTTGCAATTTAATCTTTGTAATGCATGCATAGTTGAATGTTTATATTTAAGCAGTGCTTATGGGGTAATAACAAAATCTAAACCCTAAATAAATGAATGAAAAATTAATTAAAGGATACAATGCATTTCCAACAATTGGACTGTCATTCGCAGCATGAGGGGATACATTTGGACCCAATCTTATACAAGATATTCTGGAGGACATAATCAGTGAAGCTCCATTAGGTCTGAAAAGCGGCCCTGGCACTTCGTTATGCCCATCTGTTTTCCCTTTAATACGACTCTTCACACAATCAGGCATCCACTTTACCCCATCATCGAAATTTTGCCCAATCCTTCCAACTTCAGAAAAACTGTGTGTACCAAACTTCACAAGGAACAACTAGTAAATAGTAATCAACATTCTGAATCAAAGTTCAACAGAATCAATTCAAAAGTATAAATGTTTTTATGTTCAACAGTTCAAGTCCAACCAATGTGATCTAATCAATATGGAGGATCATCAAAGTACTCAAAACATTTGGAGGTATATCGGCATTTGCTGTTACTTTAGAGTTCTATGATAATGTTGGAAAAAGAACAACACAAAATGTGAACTTATAGTGAATAGTTTAATGTCAAGATGAAAATATACTAACTGAATGATTAATACGGAACATATTAACTGTCAATGGCATCAATAGTAAGGTAGGTGATCAACTTGAAAGCTACAAAACCATATCTTGATATTCTTTTTGCAATGAAAGGGTATCTAATTCCTCTTTCCCTAGGATAATAACTGAAGATCATGTATTCCTTATTGTATTGAGTTTCTCTGCTTTCAGTTCAGACAAGTACATTTTTAACTTGGGAGGGTTTATCTCAAATAATAAGCACAGATGCTTTTATGCAATGGAATGAATTTAATATTTTGTACATTTTGACGAGATAATTGTTATAATATTATTAAAATATCTTATAATATCTTGATAATATGTTAGAGTGCCTAAGTTTATCTAGTAGTGTCAGTTTCTATATTTATTTTTTGTTATAAAAAACAGTTCAGGTGAGTTGGATCCCGGTAACTAATCAGGGTTAGAACAGGCCTCAAGACTCAAAAAAGCACAAACAAGTCCTCACAGTGGCGGTGGGAGTTGAATCCACGCCCTTGCGGTTTGCGAACTGGATAAAGATGACACAAATTTTATGTTAAATCACAGTAGTTCTTACAACACAAGATGACACAAATCCGAAAACTTATACCATTACTAATTTATGCTGCCAGCATAAGATCTAATACTTGAGGCGCTTCTTTGCAAAAGCTAGTCTTCTTTCAAGAAGCCTAAAGCAGGGGCAAACTGGTTCAAAGTTTAACATGGCAGGGGAACAAATATGTAAAGCATTGAGGAAAATGTAAACCATTTCCGAAGCTCTATCGAAACACAATACCATTTCAGAATCTAAAAATGGCACCGGTTCACAGAGGTTCATAATAACCGCTCACACATATCATCATTCCATCACTAATACAATCACAATATGAAACTCAATCATCAAAATCCAAGAATTGTTAATGTGTTCATGTACAACACAATTTAATGGTTAGATTAGATATTCTCTCAAATGTCCTAGAATTTGTCAAAGAATGCAAGCAAATACAAATGCAAACGGAAAAAATAATTACAAATTACCTCAGTGAGCCATTTATGCTGCCATTCAATAAAACATCGGTTCGAAATCTACCCTCTGCTGTCTGCACATCAACATTTAAGTGTTCCAAAGCACTAATACCAATCCTATTGGTTCCCTGATACTTCCAAACCTGCAAACCCAATCTTACATTAGACTCAACTCAAACACAACAATCACATTATCAAAACAAACGGAAACAAAATAGTTTAAGAAATTAACATACGGCAGGCTGAGATGTTTGTATTTTCTGGAATTCCTCAGTGAAGTTACACTTGCAATAGTGTGAGGCATTGACATGACGACCATCTAACTCCCTAATCTGAAGCAGCTTAGAAGTCCTGTTTCTAAGCTTCCTATAAGAACTCCTATTCTTTTCCTGTAACTAAAATCAATCAAGCTTCAGAATTCAATTTAATGGCTTATGTAAAAATTGAAAAGGCCAACATGGAAATATTCATGTATTATACACTATGAGTGGGGATCAACTTATTCTAGGAGTAACTTTTGTTATAATTACTCCTCTAAATAAATCACTATACGCATTGAGTTTCATTAATCCAATTGTTCAACATGTCAATATTATATTAATCATCATGCACACCGAACTTCAGAAAAAACATTACAGTCATGCTCTTTTTGGCAAACAAATATAGGATAGCGGATAAGATAGCTGATAGCATATAAGCTAACTGATTGAATTTAAATTGTTCGGTAAAATCAACAGTTAAACTAGCTGATAAATATAAAATGACATAAAAAGATAGTTTTAGATATATTTCAATTTTTTGAGTAAAGATAAGGAGGATATAAATGACAGAAAAAAATCATACACTATAAATTATAAGCTCAAACGCTACTTAAAGTAGCATCTCAAAAAACTATAAGCTTGTGAAAAAATGTTCTAAGCTTGTAAGAGAAATGACTTACCGAACAGTTATACAATTTCATACGCTATATGTTAATTGCTATAAGCTAACATTTTGGCCTTGCCAAACAGAGCCCTAACCTTATGTTATAGTCAATATTTACTCGTATTTTAATTAAAATATATGCGTTCAGTTGAAGCTATTTGATGAAGTACGAAATAGTTTTGAAATTTCATGAAAACTCGAGTTAATAAATTTACTATGAATTTCTAATTTGACAGTTGGATTATTAAAATTTAACAACTATAGTGATCTCTAAATCAGACTAACTACTATATCAAAGTTACTCATAGAGTAAACTGATCTTCACTCATACATTGTCAATGTAAATCAGTTTTACACTAACATCCAACGAAAACTCATCATTTTCCCACATCACCCCACTATTGCAACAGAAATTTAAATTTAACGGGATGTCGTATAAAAACAAATTTTTACCATAAAACGACTTTACACTGTCAGTGTACGTACAGTTTTTCTTTATTTGTTATTAGCCTAGTGGCCAAATCATCACGCCGTAACAACGATAACCATTGTATGCCTATTAAACATTATATATAATATACCTGAGAGGAAGAAGGTTGGGAAGGCTTTGGAGTAATGGTTTTGGTTTTTGAAGAAGAAGAAGAACCAGGAATGGGACCTTTGATAGGGAAATACCTGTTCTTCTCTGCATCAAAGTAGAATCCTGGAAGCTCTGTCTCAAAAAAAAAAAACAACAACCATGAATCAATTAGCATAAATAATCATTGTTAATTAAACATTATTAGGAAAACAAAAACGAATAAACAAATTGGTTAACCTCGTGCTGGTGGCATGTTCTTGCTGCTTCCAAACCAGAGAAAAACGAACGACCTAAGAAGTTTGTGATTTGCGGGACTTTGGAAAATGTTATGCGGCGGAATGAATATTTGTTTGCAATTTATGATAATTTTTATAAGAAAAACGTTCACAGTAACAACTTTATCATGATGATTGTATACTCAATTTATTAAAAAACAAATTTTTTTACATAAAATTTAATAATTATTTTCTTTTATTAATCCTTGTTAAAGGCACTTGTTAGCATAACATTTTTTATAACTACAAATATAATTTTAAAATGTCTATTTTTCACATTAAATAAATAATCAATCTCATTGTTGCTTTTTTAATTGTTGTTTTTTAGAAATGATCAATCTCATAATTATATTTTATATTAGAGAATTGCGCATACAATACAACAAACTCTTTTTTGCAGAAGAACCGGTAGAATAACTTATATCTATGTTGGTGATGCCTCCTCAGAACATCCCTTTCGTCTCAATCGATGATACGAGTAATACAGACTAGGAGGGGGTGTTGTCCATGTGTATAATATATTTTCAAGGAAATGAGATTAATGTATCAAATTTTAGAAAAGTGTGCATTTATATGATTTATTTACTTGAAAACTATATTAATAGAGACGGTCATTTTCTTTAGGAAATGGAGAGGATCTCAACCCAATAAAATAACCGTAATGTCAGTGAAAATAAGATTTTATAGTACGTGAAATATGAATTTATTGCTGAAATTTTGACCATTTATATTGAAAATGATATCGTGTAGTCATTAAAAAATGACGAAAGAGTTTTATCAAATAAAGAATCGAATAACAATATAATTTTCATGACTATATATTTTCATGTGTATTTTCTTTTGTAAGATATATGGTATGAAATTTTATAGGCCAAATAACACGTTTGGTCCTTTTAGTTTGACATAATTCTCAAGTTAGTCTTTTAAGTTTCAAAAGTTTCAATTAAGTCCTTTTAGTTTTACAGAATTCCCAAGTTAGTCCTTTAAGTTTCAAAAGTTTCAAATAGGTCATTTTAGTTGATAAACTATTTCACCGTTACCCCTGCTGTCAGTTAATAATTAAATGATGCTGGTGTAGTCGTTAAGTTGTTAACTTGGATCAAAATGCTGCCTTTCAAAAGCTCCAGGGTGTCAAAACGTTATGTTTAATCATCACAAATGATCATTCTAGCACTATAAATGTCGTTTAATAGTGCTAGAAAGACATTTGTTGTTGTAAATGGCTGTCTTTCTAGCACTATAAATGATAATTTGTGACCATTAAATGTAGAGTTTTAACACCCTCGAGCTTTTAAAAGGCAGCATTTTGATCAAAGTCAACAACTTAACAGCTACATCAACATTAGTTAAACGGAGACTGACAACAGGGGTAACGGTGAAATAGTTTATCAACTAATAGGACATATTTGAAACTTTTGAAACTTAAAGGACTAACTTGGGAATTCTGTCAAACTAAAAGGACTTAACTGAAACTTTCGAAATTAAATGACTAACTTGGGAATTCTGTCAAACTAAAAGGACCAAAAGTGGTATTTGGCCAGTTTTATATTAAACCCTACAATTATTAATAGCCAAAGTTAGTTATATTGTTTATATTATCTATTACTAGATTGATGACCCGTGCGCCATACGGGTCACATTCACGGTATAATATAGTCTATATTGTATAAAGGATATCATAAAAATAAAATAAAAAGTTGATGTTAAATAAGGTCTTCAATTTTTATTTATATTTTAAAATTTTACTTGATAAAAAGATCTTATTAATTTTGATTGAAAATAAAGGTCTCATATTTGAAAACTTATGCTATCCTGAAAGCATATTCCACGTCCATCATTATAAAATCAAACTGTTATTTCTTAAAAAAAATAAAAATAAATTGAATAAGACAACAAATAAATTCATTAAGTTAAGACACAATAGTATGAGTCTAATGAGGTTTACATCATACACCTTTTGCTCCGCGCATATTTACAACTTTGAATTACTCAAATACTTAAAGTACAATACCAATATATCACAAACTATACATACATAATTAATAAACACTTTGTATTCTTGTACAAAAACAAAAAAACACTTATAATATTTATTTGTCGCCTGCACCATTGCTCTTTTGCATTGCATGATCTGCACTTTTTTCATTCCTCATTGAGTCATTCTCGTGATACATTTATGCATATACCAGCATACCCAACAACTAAATTATCTTCCTTCCTACTTCAGTATTTTTAACTTCAACAAATAAGCAAAAACCTCCATACATGTTTGCCAAATGCCTTGCAAAAACAGCCATGAAACTCCAATAATTAACATATCTTTCTCTCGCACTATAAACCTCCAAAAATTGCAATAATGAACCTACACATATATGACAATCATGAGATATTATTGCATTTGTAAACCTCCAAAAATCATGAAATTCAATATACATGATATGGCCATAATCCAGCTCAAGGTGTGGAATCTCAAGCAAGACCTGTCAAGTGTACTTACAATACACGACTTGAAAGACTTCAACCATATCTGCCAAATGTTTGTAGGCATTTACATGGATTTCTTGAGAATCATTAGAAATGATTAGTATTACTATAGAATAGATAAAAGCTAAAAAGTGAGGAGGTTCCCAGTCATGTTTTGCATTACCTTGCAACCTGGTTAGCAACAGTGATCATATGCATACATGGTTCCACATATCTTCATGTAATAACAGAACAAAAGGTCGTTTTGTTATTCTAGTGAAACAAATTAAAATGATGAAATTTAATATACATGATGTGGATTAGTTATACAAAAATGAAGTCTCTCAACACAAACGGGCAAAGAACAAAATCTGTGAGTTCTCATTGATTATTACTATCCCAACCTAGATTGCACCAGAAAAACATACTTTCTATCTCATGTTAGCATGCACAATACGAAATACATCATAATCACAGCGAATTGAAAAAGTCCTTCGGAGTTATACTATGATACACTGCCCTATAGTGAAAGTCCATTTGAAATTAATCTAAAATTGAAGTAATTGAAAGAAAAAAAACTACATCAGAAACACAATACTAAATATTTTTTCAATTAACTTGCACATCCCTGCAGAATCAATAGCAAGACATGTGTATAAATAATGTATTCATTACATTGGAAAACAAATTATGGAAGCAAACCAACATTTGTATAAAGTATGCATTCACTTGAAAATATTACCTCTCTCACATTCTTACATAATCTTGACACTAAAACTCAAATTATCCTTATTAGTCCCTCATTCAATTTGTTTGTCAGTTGTAAACACCAAAGCACCTTTTCTTGATACACACATGACTAAAATCATCCACTAAGGTAATTTACTTTCTGAAAGTTAACATTGGGATCATTATTACTTCTGAGAAGCCATTAGTTAGTGAGATCAATAGATATAGATATAGCTATTAGCCAAATTATCAAATGTGAAGAAAAAAAATAATGATCACTTGGGATTTTCAAAGAACAGGGTGATAATCCTTTTTGGTGTGAAGGAGCAAAATACAAATAACTTTCTAGTTTCAATGCATTGGTACCCCAAGAAATAAGCCAACTAATAAAAGAGTTAATTGTAGTTCGATCCTTTCTAATATCCTAATGATGTGTCTTTTATTGATGCACTTCCAACACTAATTCTAGATCCAAATCACTAAAACCTTTTTGCCTACTGCCACACTATGGTGGCTATGACTTACACGATTATAACAATCTTTCATTGAAACCAACCTTTATGGAGAAAAAAAATCAGCTATCCTAAGCAATAATCAACATAATCACAAAAATCAGCTATCATAAGCTATCCTAATTAGGTTAAGTGAATATGAACAGAAAAACTTTTTCATGACTGGTTGTGCTATGTTCTCAATATACATTTTCGAAGTCAAAGACAGCTATATTAAAACTCAATTCTAAGTACTTGTAACTTGAAATCAGATAAAATTGGGAGGCATTACCCATGTATAGTAGACTGTAACAAATAGTGCTTTTTCTTCCTCATTTTCCTCTGTCCCTAAAAGCCACATCAAAGCTTGATAGCCTTCAGGTCCTTATCGTTCTCATATGCCAAAGTACTGTGTTCATAAAATAGTACAAATAATGAGCAAACAATTGTCTTGTTTGAAATCATTGGAGCACAACATGGAGAAATAAATATTTTGTAAGCTCATTATTCATTAAAAAAATACAAACCAACTGATAAAAAAGTAAAAAAAGTAGAAAAATCAGAGAAAGGAGAGAATTGGAAGACATGCTGGGACGCATGAAGGACATAGAGGAAGAGATAATTCATGTGTATCTTAGAAGGTTTATTTATGAGATATTAAAAAAGTAAAATTTCTAATTTCAGTAGGCAAGTGACTTAATGCAGAGCAAAATCCTCAGATGCCATAAAAAATATCGATGAAGAACAAAGTTGAACCCTCAAATGCTCTCCAAAATTATACATTGAATATTTATCCTAGACGCCAAAGTTAGTTTTTACTTGTTTTACAATGAAACGTGTGATGCATAACTTTAAACCTAAATTATGAAAGACAAATGATGAAACATTTCCAAAACTCAGTGGAGTGTGACAGACAATCAACCATCAGGCAAATATGTGTTGAAAGTTCAATGAAGCATTATAACAAACAGGTGGGGAAGGGAAAACTGCAAAAGTAAGAAGAAAAAAACTAATTCACAAAGAAAAAATTGGTTTACCTTTGTTGGTTATGTCTTATGCATCTTGTAGTTCTCATGAATATTTGCCAAAGCTGAAACAAAAACCAAAACAGCAATCATAAGTAACAAAAACAAAGTAAAATGCAAAGTAAAACATTATTTATGAGCAAGCACAAAAACAGGTCTCATCTCGTAACTAAAGCTAAAAACTTTTCTATACAACACTTTGATGACTAATCTAGAAAATGGGTAGGTTAAAAATTTCACAAATGAATAGTAAAACCAATAATTTTGAGTTGAAAAAGTTCATACTTTTCCTCTACAAAAATAAAATTAACATATTTCTTGCTAGTGGGTAGGTTAAAAAGATCACAACTAAATAAATAAAATTTGATTGAGAGAAAACATATGCAGAAGAAAATGTTTGGCAATTGGGAAATATAAATTGGTGGAGATTTGTAAACCCTAATAAATTGATAGAAATGAGAGGAAAATTATTAGTCGGAGAGAGTACCTACCTAAGGTTTGTTTGGGAGTTTGAAGGGGAAAGAAAGGAAAGGCTTTTGACGGGTGCAAAATATGTGGAGAAATAGAGAAATCTTTCAAAAAAAATTAAAAGAGTAGTGTTTTATAGAATGATAAATTAGGTGGATTTTAGGGTGAACCACCAACCATGTGGTTCATGGTGAACCATGAATGAAAACCATTAGATCATGTTGTCCTACCAAATCTTATGATGTACTTCACACATATAATAATTTTTCATTATTTCTTCTACCTTCCTCTGGCGCACTCAACTATCACCATCAACTCCCAAATTACCATCTTCTAAGAAAAGTCTTTTAATTGCAAAAC
>Ga0228711_1010780_pt1 | contig 11893 bp, 5 predicted proteins | sample MedpolnodulmetaG_2_FD_177996 | JGI IMG/M metagenome (GOLD analysis project Ga0228711, IMG submission 177996) | Root nodule microbial communities from Medicago polymorpha collected in Santa Monica, California, United States - brown nodules | ecosystem: Host-associated > Plants > Roots > Nodule...
ATGACTTTTCGCGCGAAAGAGAAATGCATTGATAAAATACATACATGTAGAGTTTGATAGATATGTTCACCGGAAGTGAGTTGATATTTGTCTAACGTTTGTGTTTATGAGACATATTCACTTGAAGTGAATTCAAGAACTTTTCTTACTTGGTTAAGTTTAGTAGCACATGAAAGGCTCAATTTTATAAAGATGTGTTTCAATATATCTGTATAACTCAAGTGATAGTGGCATAGGGACAAAGTCAAGCATGTGTTTTGTATCTTAAAGAAACAACATAATTAAGGAAGTGGAGAATGCTCTTTTATTAAGGATGATGATTTTACAAATACAAGAAAATTGTCGATTTCTTAAAGAGGTTCTTGTAACAAAATCAATATGAAGAAACTTCTCAAGTACTGCAAATTTGAAGAAGACAATGAAGATAAATCGGATCTTTCAACAAAGCCGATGCAAGTAAAAACTTTTGAGCAACTAGAACAAATATTATTTGACTTTCTTCGTCTCATATATAATTGTTTTTATGAGGGGGAGACATAAATGTGTTCTGCAATCTTTTTCCCTTAACCATGGTTTTATCCCATTGGATTTTCCTGGTAGGGTTTTTAACGAGACAAATTATTGCACACTCAAAAAGATATTGTACTCTTTTTCCTTCACTAGAAATTTTTTCCACTGGGTTTTATTTTAGTAAGGTTTTAATGAGGCATATCCTCAATGGACATCAAAGGGGGAGTGTTATAAATATTAATAGTGGATGTCCAAATAGCAAATGGGTTAATGAGTCATACTAATAGGTTATTGGGCTTAGTTCATTAGCTACTCTATTTAGAGCTCATTTGTAACATTGAGATACACATCAATGAATAAGAATACTTCTCCATATTCTCTCTTCTTCTCCTTCTCTCTATTACTATCTCTATTTACTTATTTTCATAACAAAAACATACTTTTATAATTTACTTATTTTAATGGAACACAAACAACCCCTCAAATAAACCTTCATTTTGTGATATTGAAAGCAAACATTGGATGGATAATGATTGAAGATTTTGACTTTCATTAATAAAAAACTACAGATTTCAATTTCTTTATTAAAAAATCGTAGATTTTGATTTGCTACTAAATGAGGGCTTGCAAACAACCATGAGCGGCTAACAGTAGTACCCACGAATACTTTATCGTTTTTTATTTCGATTTCGTCTTTCATCTCTGAAACTATTTTATCAAATTTGTTACTTTGTTTTAGTTTAACAATAATTTAATTTTTTATCTCTTTGTTTCAAATCGATATGTAAAAGAGGGCATTGAAAGGAAGTGGCAATCTTGTACATGCAGAGAACCGTCAGCGGCGTCGGGTTTCATTAAGAGAGAGAGAGAGAGATATATTTAGGGCTGAAATTGTTTAAATTATTGGATGAATCTGTGATTTGGGAGAGGGGCCTGGCTTTTGTTTTGTATGGTGTTCTTGATGCCTGATTTATAAAAATGTTAAAATTAGTTGCATGTTTACAGATGATCATAATAAAATGTGAGAGAGGAAAGAGAAAGTCAGACAAATAATTAGGTGTTTGGAGGTGCATTATAAACATCACTCCAACTGTTGGTAAATACTTGTGTACCGTGCGAGACATACTTTAGCCTTGCACCCTAGTGTTTGCCTTATGAAAGTATGTCGTGCATAATTGTAGAACATGCATATAGTATCTCTTTGGCTATAAAATGAGAAACGAATAAAAAATTCAATGGGTCTAAGTAAAAACATGTCCTAAATCTCTCTCTCTTACCTATGAAAGCTCTAATTATTATGTTCATGTTATTCTCCTAAAGAAATATTTATGTCATTAATTCCTTCCGAGGCATCTGCTTATAGCAAAAGGTTTGAATGGTTCAGTAATCAGTAGTTTTTCAATGTTTTGTTCTAGTCTATCAATGACCCTGTATATAAAAAAATCAAAGATACTGAGATTTAAACTCGTAGCCATGTATATACACAATATTCATCAAACATTAAAGATTGACAAATTAAATACTTTATTTAAACTGTCTATGGGCAAAGGAAGAAATAGGGGGAAAAATGTTTGCTAACGAGTTTTGTTGGCCTAATTATCCTAAATTATTAAAATAATACATACTTTTCTGTCTATCAAGGTACTATTAATCTCAATTAAACTTTGTATTGCTTTCTACCCAGTACAAAAATCCAAAAACAAAAAAGACTAATAGTAATTTATGGGCCCTTTTGACCAATGAGTTGTCTAACTGAAGAAACCATTGCTATAATTTATTTTAGAATTATGACACATTAATCCCTCAACGGTGGACTGTTTTGGGTGTTTAAACTTTAGTTAGGGACTGATATATTTTGAGTTGGTAATTTTGATAAACATGGTCAGTGGTGAAGAGTTAATCAATTTGTAATGGGGATAGATACAGAGTTAGCCTGAGATTGGTCTTGGAAAGGTTGGCCACGAACCCATTCTTAATAGCTAAAGCTAAACTTGAGCCAATTCACTGTCAATGGGAATTATCCCAAAATATCATCCACCTCACATGACACGAAAATAGATCCTATAGTAACAAATGACAACATAAAAGCAACAGCTGCAAATATATTGGGGAAAGAATGTTACAAGTTATGGAGAATGGAAGAGACATTTACAGAGGTAAGTTTATTGACACTGTAATTGCAATCGTAGAACTCTAAACAAAACTTAAACCAAGCTCTTTTCAAGTAGTACCAAAGCGAAGCCTGCATCATTGCTTGCTGCAACCAACTTAAAATCTCGGGCAAAATGACCTGTAAAGACTTGAACTATTGTCTGGTTCTCTTGGCTTTTGTTAGACTATGTTCTTGTTCCTATGCTCTTTTACTAAGCAGCTGCTTTTATTAAAATGACAGATTTGTTTTCCTTTCATGATGTGTAACCCCTGGAAAAAGGGAAGCAGCAAGGTATTATGGTATATTGATAGTCAATAAAATCAAAAACAGAAAAGTATTTGCAGAGGAGAAATGAAAGGAAGAAGATTAATCCATCTAGACTACCTTGTAGTCTAGTTAATCCATCAAATACTTACCTTATGTAGTCTAGATTAATACATCCTGATTAAAGCACCAAATGAAGAGTTAGTTACCACAAGAAGCTTGAAGTAAACGCACTTGCCTCTTTTTGGGATGAGGCATTAGATCACCTTCAGTTTCTTTGCAGGCTTCTCTCCTCCTCTGTTGACTGCATTATCCCTGAACATAAGCACAAGAAATATAAAAATTACGTGCTTGAAGCATTGCACATCCAGGAAATGTGTATGTCAGTTTCATGCAGTGGCCGTGAAATAAAAGAAGCTTATCAGTTGGTTCATTGCAACTTATTTCAAAGGTTAGAGTATTGAAAATTGATGAATTGCATACTTGCTTCACAGCTTTAAAAAAACATGGTTCAGAATAATATATATCTAGCATCATATCATCTGTATGATAGAGAAAGGGAAAAAAAAAAAATAACTGCTTTCTAATTGTCACTCCCGCAGAAAAAAAATTAAATAATATCAAGGACATACTGGCAGAGAAAACTAGGCACTAAGCACAACTCAATACCAGCTGGCAGAAAACTAGCTTGCTTTCAAATTTACAATAAAACAACATATGGAATCAAATGAAAATTTCCTAAAAGTCTTTGATGAGAAGGAGCTGTAAAATGGTAATATTAAAACAAGCTGACCACCAATAACAGATTCACATATGTATACAGTATACTGGCGTTAGAGTAGCACATTGAATTGAAATAACTCTTGAAGCACATGGAAATTTCATGCTGAACCGCAACTAAGTGTGTTAAAACTCATGTAAAAAGTATATGAAGAGAATAATATTCTCTGGAACTAAATACAATAAGGAACAAATAATGATAAAGTTACGAAAAGTGATCAATTGCCTCATAATGGTCGTGTGTGGATAACTTGTACCATTCAGATTTACAATGGCTAGTAGAGAAGGAGTAAGACGTGTCTCAGAGTATCATTACTTTGAGAAGCATAGGGGTTTATTTTCAAAATGCAGTGAGAAACATGTACATAACACTATAACAGTCTTTTAGCAGTAAAATCAATCATCCTGATATCACATTCTTCCATTCCTTCGTGTTATTTTTTGGCCGTCAGACGGTATTTAACCAACAGCTGTAGTATATCACTAAAGGAATTTAACATCATACTTATATTCTAGAAAGAGGACAGTGCAAGTGATAGTAACATATTTCCAAGTTAACTCCAACAAAAGAGAATTAGGATTATCACATAAAAGGGAACTGGAGACCAAAAGCACCACAACACAATAACTTCGACCCACAGTCCATTTATAGTAAGATATGTATTCTTTATTGTATTTTCTTGTGCTACTAATTAAGTTGCCGAAGGAGGATGTAAGCTCGTATAAAATGCTGAACATGGCTTCCTTAAAAGAATCACTAACTTAATTTGGTAACACCGTCCTTATAAACATTTTATTCAACACCACATGCCTCAATATACTAAAAGCTATTGAAACATACAACAAGGTATGCTTCTAAGCATCACATAAAATTAAACTTGACATTTCTTTTAGTGGAACACAAGAAAAGTTATCATAACCAACATCATTTATTAGACTTTAATAACATACAAAATCTACATTGAGCACACAAAGTGCTTGAAAGCAAATATTTATTATGTTATGAATATGAACAAGCTAAAGGAACCAGATATGAATCTGTAATGAAAATAATTGTCATTTTACAGCAATAAAAAGTAAAGTTATAGACTTAGGCCTCATAAGAAAAATAGTGACATTCCACTCTGATGAAACTGATCATAATCAACTGCAAGGAAACTAAAGATTGTCCCACATTGCACCAACAGTTTCAAATCTATTGTTCACCAAAATGCTATCAAGTCAATGTTAACCTGAGATGGTGAATCAATCATAAATTAACAATTAAAAAAAGCTGATATTAATCATCATAAATTCCCACCAACACAAGTCTTGAATAGAAAAGGAAGCAATCTAAAAAACGTACATAAAATATAACGACAACTTCAATTTCCCAGCATGCAATAATGATGAAAACAATACACTACATTCCATAACAGCAAAACCCAATATAGAAACACCATAAATTAAGTCAGTGGCACTAGCATATATGGTTTATTACAACTCGTTTCAAAGATGAGAGAGTATCACATATTTGCTTCACAGCTTGAAAACAGCATGGATCAGCGTGATATATTTTTATCATCGTGTCATATGTAAGAAGTATGATAGTAAAAATAAATAAAATAAATGCAAACATTATGGTTTTTTAATTGTTACTCTTGCAGAAAGAAAATTAAATATATCAAGGAAAAACTCATTAATTCTATAATATATGGTCAAAGCAGTTCCCTAATACCACAAAGCACAAATCAACATCAGTTGGCAGAAAACTAGCTCGCTTTCAAATTTACATCAAAGCAACATAATGCAATCAAATAAAGTTTCCCAAAAAACTTTAGGGAAACTGAGATGGGGGTGTAGAATGGTAATGTTAAAATAAGCTGACCACCAATAACAGATTCAAAAATGTATAATGGACTAATGGAGTTAGAGTAACCGGATTGAAATAACTCTTGGAAGTGTGTTAAATCACATGTAAAAAGTATGAAGATAATAATATTTACTTGAACTTAATGAAATAAGGATAAATCTATGGATGATAATCAACTGCCTCTTACTGGTTGTTTGTGGATAACTTGGGCAATTTAGATAAGTGTAAGAGGGGGCTAGTCAGATACACAATGGCTAGTTGAGAAAGAGTGAGATGCGAGTAAAGGTATCACTTCGAAATTATTTTGAACAACTTAAAGTAAAAGAAAAATATAAAATTGTGCTGCACATAGGGGTTTATCTTCAAAACACGGTGATAAGCATGTAGATAACATTATAGCAGAGTCTCCTAGCAGTAAAATTAATCATCATGATATCACATTCTTCCATTCCTTCGTGATATTTTATGGCTGTCAGGTCAGGTGGTGTTTAACCAACAGCAATAGAGAATAGTATACTAATGATGGAATTTATTATCATACTTATATTCAAGAAATAGGACAGTGCATAGTAAGTTAGTAATATATCTCCAACCACTCAAAAGAGAATTAGGACTATCAAAGTAAAAGGGAATTGGAGAGTGGAGACCAAAAGCACCACAAACACAATAACCTCGACCCATAGTCCGATTATAATTTGATGTATTCTTTCTTGTATTTTCTTGTGCTACTAATTAAGTAGCAGAAGGAGGTTAAAATCTGGTATAAAAAGCTTAACACGGTCGCCCTAAAATATCACTCTGACTGAATTAGTAACACAATCCTTACAAACATTTTATTCTACACCACAGATCTCAATGTACAGAAAGCTAATGACACATCCCATGAGGTTTAGTCGACACCCCATTATTAGATGTAATAAATATAAACGGTTGACTCATTAGATGTAATAAATATAAATGGTTGACCCATGTCAGCACCAAAGCTTCTAAAATTGAACTTGAGTGCCTGACATTGCTTTTAGTGGAACTGTGGAACCCAAGTAAAGTAATCATAACCAACAATCAACGTGATATTTTAGATTTTAATAACTTACAAAATCTACATTGAGTGCACAAAGTGCTTTAAAGCAAATATTTGATTATGTTATGAATATGAACAAGGAAAAGGAATGTGATATGAATATGTAACGAGATTGTGAAAACAACTGTCATTTTCCAGCAACAGTTAAGTAACCTTATGAAGTTTATGATTAGAAGTGAGGACAGAAAATTCGATGGTTGAATCCCAAAGCCTAAAGCGGAAGGCTTTGTCTAAAATGCACAAGCAAAATGGGCTTGCACCATGAAGAATTGTCTTTTTCGCCAATGGATTAATAAGTCACATCATATCTCATTTAATTTCATGGTGATATTTATTGATCCATTGATAGAAACTAGCTTGTGCATGATGCAAATTTCACTTATGCACCATAGAATTGACCATAAAGGAAAGTGATAGCCTTAGGCCTCATAAGAAATATAGTGAAACCCAAGCCAGGTAGCAAAGGTTGTGATTGTGATTCCAATCTCATGAAAGAGATCGTAAATTATAATATATGACTAGTAAAGTAAAGATTTTCCCACATTGCACTACCAACAGCTTCAATTATGTTGTTCACCGAAATACTACTACTATCGAGTTAAAGTTGATCGGAGATGGAAAAATCATAAATTAATAGTTAAAGGAACGCTAACATTATGATTATAAACTCCCATCAACACAATTCTGAAATAGAAAAGGAAACAATCTACCAAAACCAACATAAAATATAAAGACAACTCCAATTTGCCAGCATGCAATAACGATGAAAACAACACACAACATTCCATAACAGCAAAACCCAATATAGAAACGCCATAAATTAAGTGAGTAACATAAATGGTATAAAAATTAAACTTTTACATAACCCCAGTAATGGTACAAGTTCAAAAACTATACTTTAGTTTGAAATACAATATTGTTCTTACCCAATTCCATGAATATCAAGCTGGTGAGTCAATTTACTCTTCTTCTTTGCAACAAACTTGTTCTTTTGTTTCCTCTCTCTTATTTTCCAAACACTATTCTTTCTGAACACAAATTTATCAACTTTCCACACTGGACAACTCGTGTCAATCACCGTAACCTCGCTTTTCGTGAAACCCTTCAAATCTTCGTCGCCATCTTCACCTTCCACACCTCGATTTTCTACCTCCACCACTGCATCGGCGGGAGCATTGACAGTGATGGTGGAGGTGGAAGAAGGGAGGAAGATTTTAGGGTTTGCTTGTTTCCTGGGACATTTCTTTGAGGTGAGAGTGGCGGCGCCGGGATTGAAGAGATGAGCGAGGAAGGAGGTTAACGGTGGATCGTCGTGAGTTATTGGTGGACGGTGGCGGAGCGGTTTAATGGGACGGGGTTGAGGAGAATGGGTGGTGAGATTGAGGAGGAAAGTGTCGAGGTCGAGGTTATCGTCGGTTGGGATACCTTTATTGGACCGGAGACGGTCGAGCCAGTTTGAACCGGGTTTATTGGACCGGGGCGAGCAGATCATGATGGACGGTGGACGGAGAAAGAAAGAAAAGGAGTAGTGGACTGTGGACGGAAAGAAAGAAAGAAAGAAAGAAGAATTTGGAAGCGAAGGAATTGAAAATTGTGAATGTGAATGTGAATGTGAATGAATGGTGGTAGAGTAGAAAAAAGAGCAGGTCGGTGATGCCACGTAGTTCACAAGAGTGAAATTCAAACATTCTTCATTTGCATATACCCCACTTTAACCATCACAGATTCAATGCATATTTCGATTGCATTGGATTCTCAATGTGATTTTCATGCTTTTACAACCACTTATGGTTGTGGTTGTGGGTCTGTTGTAAATTATTTTGCTTTGAATAAATGTGTTTTGCTCATTGAGGATACTACAAAAGAGTACTATCAAGATAATTCAAACTTTGACTTTCTAACCAAATGCACTAAATTTAATTACTAGTTAATAAGGGCTCATTTGGATTAACTTATTTTAGAGCTCATGCAAATAAATAAGTTTTTATGTATTATTTATAAGTTTTTAAGGTAGTTTATGAAAAAAACAGTTTATGAAGATACGATTTTCGTTACTGAGTGAATTAATAGTTTAATGAGTGAACTAGTAGTTGAAGTGTGCACGTCACTTACACAATGAAGACTTACGATGGTAATGACTAAATTTCTCCCCGTTTTTCAAAGCATCATCCCTCTTCACAATATGCTTGATAATATTCTCTGTCTCTCAAGAACCTTGTCATCGTACCAGTTAAAAAAGAATGTTTTTCCCTATGAAACCCTTTCATTTACTGCATCTAAAAAATCTTCTATGGTTTTTTCTGGTCCAAGCAATCAAGTAGTGACCAAGGGAGAATCAACGCCACAATAATACAACATTGGCACATTGTTTTTTGGTTATGTTTTCTCATTGAAGATGCAGATGTCATTTCCCTATAACTCAATTTTTGTCCACGTAGACCAAAACTATACCATATCAGCTTTGACCTCGTCAAAATCGAAAGGTGCCTCCAAATTACAAACCGAGGGATAAAGTATGAAGGTTAAAATTGCTTATTTAATATATGTGTGTTGGGTGGGAGGGTAAAATCGCTACATCATGATAGTGGCATGACAAAAGTGCAATTTAGTATAGGAAATGCTAACGATCCTCCGGACACTGGTTAAGGTTACTAAAAAAGAAAATTATAGAGTAACTAATTATTGCATTGAAAATTGTGTAAGTATTCCATAACTAAATCAACAAAGTTTCTTTTTATAATAATAAATTCTTTTTTAAATATGTTTAACCAGTATCCGATGACACCGGTTAGCATGACCCTTTAGTATAAATGTAAAAATATCACATCTTTTAAAATTAATTAGGAGCATGTATAAGCATCACTCTAACAACCAAAATTTTAACCAGGTTGGCGGCCCAGATATTCATTACAACGAACGACAAACTATATATTCAGTGTCTACTATTCATCGTATTCACCCTTCGCTTGATAGACTTCAGGATCTGTTCATGCATAAGTAGCAGCTTGGTTGTCATTGGATAATATATGTCGGTACCATTTTTTTTGTTTTACTTGAAAATTTAACTTGAAACAAGTAAAAAAAAAATCCAGTCGAACTTAAAGATGAATTGAATTATTATTTTTTTTGAATTAGGTTCATTCCAACATAGATTGGAGTCACTTGGAGAATACATAGTAAGGTTTTGGTCCGCTGACCTCATTCTAGCGTATCTTTTCATTTCACACGATGACCTTTATATCACAAGAAAATCACATCGAGACTCATGTCATCATTCCTTCATTCATTGTTGAGAGAATCAAATATTAATAGAAAGCAAGGAAGCCAAGAGAAAATGAGATAAAACATAGTGTGCATTGCATTGAATTTTCACATGATGAATCATGCTAGATTACCGATGGATCACATTAAACTATCATGTACGCAAGGATATGTCATATCAACTCATCATAACTAACTTCTCTACGATTAAGGGGAAGTAGTTATTTTTGTTTTGAGGAATGATATATGAATATCATTTTTGTACAACCAACAACTTTTTAAATATTTTTTAATAATTTTTTAGTGATTTTGATTTGTGTGCTTCTCACAATATCAAAGGTTGTTGGATTAGTTGTTCAATTTTGATTGTACAAATAACATTGCTATTTTGTTTTACAACTAAAAATAACTCAGTGTGTGATAACTTGTGTCACAGGTCACTGAGGTGTGTGATCTTCTTCTTGTATAAGACTCTCTTATCTTCGGTATTGATCTCACTAATCTCCACTTACAAGATGATCCACATCTTGAATGAAAGGTACATGCATTTTTTATTATAAACCTCTTTCACGCTACTCAATCACATATATATTGACTTGAGCGTCAAATTTTTTGCAGCTACCACACCTGGAGGTGTCAATAGAACCCCAAATTTCAAAATCCACTTAAAAAAGCTCTCACCAAGCCCACTAAATTAAAGCCTCTAATTGAACAAAATATTTGGGGTCAAGCCCACTCTAAAATCTATTTATTTGTGGGCCTAAAAAAGCCTCACTATAAAGGTAAAAAAAAAAGTTTTTTTCCACTAAAAAAAAAGTTATTTTTTTAAAAAAAAATGTTTATAGAAATTTTGGGGCTTTAGGGCCTTTTGATTCTTTTATTTGTGGGCTTGGATGAATGTGAGCTTTTTAATCTTGTGAATTTTCAAACTCCCTTACTATGTAGGTTGCGGTCAACTTCAAAACCCCGTGATATTGACACCTCTAACAACATCCCCTTTCTACGTGGAGCTCAAATCTTTAGACCCAGCTAGAATAAAAAAAAAAATCGATTTTTTCATTAACAATCATTTGGGTTTTACTAAAGTCCTGTTTACAATGAGAATTTTATGTAATTCCAGTAACAGCCACACTTACCAAGAGGAACGGAATTAAAAATGAAATTTGTTTATATTATCATCAATGCTGGGCTATCCTAAATACTATAACTAAAACTTTCTTTAAATTTTAGTCACACAATTGTGGATAACTCAAAACCAAACTGCAGACCGCATAATACAATTATACTCACATAGTGACATGGTTAACATTTAACAAACAAATGAAATCCTTAAAATATTTGGTCAATGGATTCTGGACAAATGAAAGCATATATGAACAAGAGCCTCTCAAATAAACATATATTTAGTCGTTACTTTTTTGGATAATAATTAATTCTATATAGCTGCAGTATTTTTTATATATAAAAAAATTATGGCTGCGGTGTTGGTGGGTGTGATTATTTTGTTTTCTCCCTTTTCTTAATATGAACTAACTAATCTGAGTCTTTAATCCTCAAGTTTGCTCTAATCATGTGCTTTTCATTCAGCAAAGAAACATTTCAAAGCCGTGTGGAAGACTTTTCACTCGGAAGGCCAAGCTGGTAGAGTATTTTTTTATGGAGCACAAGTTACATTGACTTAATTAACAAATATATTTAATCTAAACGAGATCTTTAACCGACATTTTAAAAAAATTATGGCAAAATTACACTTTTAGTCCCTTAACTCAATTTCAGGTAACAGTTTGATCCTTTATCTTTTTTTCATTTCAGTTTAGTCCTTTTTGTCCATTTTCATATACATTTTTAAGCTTCAAATCTAATATTCTTATGCAAACATAGACGAGGATCATAGATTTGAAGACTGAAAGACCATAAGAAAATAAAATCATGAATTTTAAGCTTAAAAATTCATATGAAAATGGACAAAAAGGACCAAATTGAAATGAAAAAA
>Ga0228711_1010782_pt1 | contig 11891 bp, 2 predicted proteins | sample MedpolnodulmetaG_2_FD_177996 | JGI IMG/M metagenome (GOLD analysis project Ga0228711, IMG submission 177996) | Root nodule microbial communities from Medicago polymorpha collected in Santa Monica, California, United States - brown nodules | ecosystem: Host-associated > Plants > Roots > Nodule...
TATTGTTTAAAATATTCAACCATGATGTCAGCTATGCGTTCATGTCCACGTCATTAATTTCTTTTAGTAACCATCAGTTTTTTGTTTTAATTAAGGAAGGGACCGTCTCATTCACTCATAGTGTAAGAAATTTCTTCATTAATATTTCACTATAAAAGGACTACGAAAGTCTTATATCTTCATGAATACAAAAATAATTAATATACCTAGCTAAACCATGGCATCTATCTCACCTCTTTCCTTCATTTGCACAATCAATATGAACTCTTCCAACTCCAACATTTCCCATTCTTCTTCCATGTATCAATTTTCACAAAAACAACACAAATCTTCTAAACATAGAAAATTACCAAGACGCCAAGTGATCACATTCAGTGGTAATAATACTAACCAAAACAACCCTAAAGAAGAACAAGAACCACAAAACATTGTTAGAGGAAATAGGAGGGATGTTCTAATTGGCCTTGGAGGACTTTGTGGTACTTTCACCACTAACCCTTTTGCCCTAGCTTCTCCAATATCCGCACCAGACCTTTCTACATGTGGCCCAGCAGATCTACCCTCAGATGCAATTGATATTGATTGTTGTCCACCAAATTCAACAAAAATCATAGATTACAAATTTCCTTCGTCAACTCAACCCTTAAGGGTTAGACAGGCAGCACATTTGGTAAATGATGAATATCTTCAAAAATACAAAAAAGCCCTTGAACTCATGAAAGCCTTACCATCCAATGATCCACGTAGTTTCACACAACAAGCAAACATCCATTGTGCTTATTGTGATGGTGCATATTCCCAAGTTGGTTTCCCTAATCTTGATCTTCAAGTTCATAGTTCTTGGCTCTTTTTTCCTTTTCATAGATGGTATCTTTATTTCTATGAAAGAATCTTGGGTAGCTTGATCAATGATCCAACCTTTGCTTTACCATTTTGGAACTATGACGCTCCTAATGGCATGCAATTTCCCTCCATTTACACCGACCGTACATCTCCTCTTTATGATGAACTCCGAAATGCAAATCATCAACCTCCAACACTCATAGACTTAAACTATGTACCTGGCGATGATAGCGATGAAGATGATGCAAATGAAAGAATCTCAACAAACCTTACTATAATGTATAGACAGGTTGTGTCTAGTGGAAAAACCTCAAGACTTTTCCTCGGAAACCCTTACCGTGCTGGAGATGTACCGGATCCCGGTGCTGGATCCGTAGAGAATGTTCCACATAATATAGTTCATCTATGGAGTGGTGATAATACGCAACCTAACTTGGAAGACATGGGAGTTTTCTATGCAGCTGCTAGAGATCCTATTTTTTTCTCTCACCATTCAAATATTGATAGGTTTTGGTCTATATGGAAAACACTTGGTGGGAAAAGAAAGGATTTCAATGACAAAGATTGGTTAGAATCAGAGTTTCTTTTCTACGATGAAAATAAGAATCTTGTTAAGGTTAATGTCGAAGACTGTCTTGACACAAAAAAATTAGGTTATGTTTACCAAGATGTTGATATTCCATGGTTAAATGCTAAACCTACACCATGTAAAAAAATACAAAAAAAAGTGGAAGTTGCTCAAGGAAATAGTTTTGGTACTGGTAAAGCTCGTCTAAGTGAGATTAATGAGAACTTAACTAATTCAAGAAACGATGTTAAGTTTCCATTGGTTTTGGATGATATTGTGAGTACAATTGTGAAGAGGCCAAAAAAATCAAGGAGCAAAAAGGAGAAGGAAGAAGAGGAAGAGGTTTTAGTGATTGAAGGGATTGCGTTTGTTACGAACGTATGTGTAAAGTTTGATGTGTATATTAATGATAAAGATAAGGTGGTTAAGCCGTTTAATACAGAGTTTGCTGGGAGCTTTGTGAATGTGCCTCATTCTTTGCATGAACAAACAATGAAGAATATTAATAGTAGTTGTAGATTTGGATTAACGGACTTGCTGGAAGATTTGGGAGCTGAAGATGATGACAATGTTGTGGTTACTTTGGTTCCAAGGTACGGGAAAGGACTTGTTAAAATCAAAAACATTATGATAGAGCTTGAAGGTTGAAAATTTGGACCACATGATATATGTGTGTATTATTTTATTTTATTTTGTGAAGGAGGAACACACTGATTATGAATAAAGATAAATAAACACCTTTAATGTGTACACCACTTTGTACCATTCTAGAAAATTTAAGTTAACCTAATGTATGATTTGTGTGACCATATGTTTTAAGTTGTGTGACCACTATTTTTTCAACATTTAGAAGTTGAAAAAATGTGGTAACGCAACTAAAATGCGCGTTACCACTATTTTTCCACTTAGTTAACCAAATAAATAGTGGTTGCGCAACTAAAATAATGTGGTCACACAGACCATATATTTGGTTAACTTAAATCTTCCAGAGTGATACAAAAGGGTGTACTCTCTCCGTTTCTAAATATAAACAAATTATAATATGGACCACATACATCATTAATTGAATCAATCTAAATAGTAAAATTTGCTTATATTTAAAAACGGAGGGAGTACTTGTTAACGGGTGTCTACCTATCATTGCTGGATGTATATATGGTATGTGTGTGTATTTAGATGTATATATGGTATGTGTGTGTATTTATATTGCTCGTGTGTTGACTGGTAAATATATACGTATTTCTTACAATAAAATACAGTATATATTTATGTGTCTGTATTTTTTGTTTTTTTTTGTGTATCTTGTATTTATATTGATTATTTCATCTGTGTAAATATGGCTTTACATTTGTATTATTTAAGAATAAAATAATGTTTTTTTACTAATAAAAAAAAGTTAATGTGTTTGTGAATCATCTATATATTTTATTAATAATGAAATAATAAGGTAAACACTTGGATCCTCTAAGATTTTGTTGGATTATATGCAGCAATTATCCAATCATTTAATGTCATGAAATATTCTTTTATATTAAACGACTTTAAATTTGAATGAATTTTGTTTATTACATTATTTTGGTACCCAACAAAAGTCCCGGTTATATGAAAAAAATTCCAAATAATACATTACTAACTATGTTTGTCACAAGTGGTCTGGTAATCCCTTAAATAAATTTCACTTGGATTAGTTTTTAAAGTGAGGCACGACAACAAAACTCCTAATTAAAATTATTTGTTGGATTAGTTTTTATGGCTGCAAGTTGCTGGCAAAAACTAGTTCAGAGTGATTCGGATTAGGAAAAACGTTGGCATTAAAGGAGGGCATACAGTTTGCAAAGGACTTACTTTTCTTGAAGTGGAATCTGACTCTCTTAACATGACTAAGGCTATTGCAGACCATCAACAATGTCACTCATATTTAGGTGTCATAGTTTATTTCCTTATTTTCATAATTTGTAAAAAAAAATTATATTGGTCTGTTACTAATCAAGTTGCACGCTATTTTGCAAAGTTTCTCACTTCCAATTTTGATTTTGTTTGTATTTATACTGTCTATTAAGTTAAAAGTCTTACATTGAAAGTGACATGACATGAACAAGTGTTTATAGGTAGGGGTAGTCCTCACATCACGAATCAATTTTGTAAGGTTGTTTTAAGTTCAACCACAATTTCTAATATATGAGCATATTCACTCCCTTTCACTTACCAAGACACTAGGCAATGGGCCCGCATACACAGTTCCTTGCCAACACCTTAAGCTAAAACAAAAGAAGAAACATACCTTTCACCAAAGCATGGATAATATTAGGAAGTCGTCGTTGAAGTCAAAAGATGGGAGCGATATCAGAGCATATTAAAGAGTTCAATATTAAAGGAGATATGGATTTAACAAGTGTTTATAAGTATGGACAACCCTCACCTCATAAATGAGTTTTGTACGGTTGTCTTAGACTTCTTTGATTTTGTAATGGAGAGGACCACCAAGAGGTTAGCTGGTGAGAGTGCTCATGCAGGGAAGAACCATATGCGTTAGAGAGCTCTGGTGCGGAAGAGACTATTATCTGGTGCGGTGGTTGAAGGGGAAGACACCTACAAAAGATGTTAGCTTTCCATCGCTCAAGGTGAGAGAAGAAAAGTGAGTGTAAATGTGGTAATGTAGTTGTACCTTTAGCATGATGTGGAGTCATGCTTATATATAGCTAGAGATGTTATAATTGTTTCCTATAAACCCGACGCAAGACACGAGAAGTCCTTAGAGATCTATCCTACGATCATGATGTGACGAAGAGCACTCTTGTGCGGTGAGGAGTACATGAGTTCTGGTGTGTTGCTCGAAGCGGTGAGGATTATGAGTCAATGAGCTTTCTTGTATCAGATCGACAACATCAACCTCTACCTAGTCTGAAACAGATTTGATGCCGGACTTTGTTCAGTAAAATACGTTTCCATGTCAAAAAACAAGAGAATGGGGACAGATGCAGAATGTTGATACCTGCACCCCCGCCCCAAAAATTAACTAGTATCTCATTCGGTCTCTTTCTTATTCATGATTGATGTACATTTTTGTTACTGTGAACAAGAATTTATTAGCTGCTGAGTAAAAAAAACAATAATTATTGGCTGGTGGAATTGTTCCTTGTATTTGGGATACATTGTTTCTGCCAAACTTAGGCACATTTTATCCTTAAACAATGTCCTTAAAGCACTTGTTAGCAAGACCTTTAAAAATATTCTTTTCTTATGAGTTTTATTTTGTTGTTTCCTTAAAACAAATATGAATTGCCTCAAAATAGTTAGCCTTATTTTTTTTTCTTCAATAAAATGTTAACCTTAACCACACTTGTTAACAAATTAAAAAATTATAAGTTACTTGCAAACAATATACAATCTAATTATTTAACACTCAATTGACATGAGAATTGAGTTTTTATTTTAGCGTAGTACTATGCACACTTTCTTTCTAACATCCTCTCTAACACTCACTCTTTTATCTGATGAAACCCCCCAAAGATTCACCAAATATGAGAGTGAGTGTTAAAAAGAGTACTAGAAAGAAAATGTTCATAGCATTTGTCTTTATTTTTTCTTGTTACCGAACTATGTTTGTCTAAGTTAATTTTTATTGATGATATATTAATATTTTTTAACATTTATTTGATACCAAACTATGTTTGTCTAAGTTAATTTTTATTGATGATACATTAATATTTTTTAACATTTATTTTATTGTTAGTAAAAACATATTCATAAGGCGTCGTTTAATATATTAAATCATACCATGAATTGAAATAGTGTACCGACTATGTGTATTCCTTTGTACTTAATACTTTGAGGGTTGTGTACAAGAGCTTGTATCAAGTAAGGAAGCGAATTACAAACCAGCTGACTATGTTCTTGCCGGAATCCAAAGCGTTTAAGATTAAAACATGACCTCTAAAGTTTATAAGGGGCCTAATTCCCACATATATTAATTTTTAGGGGTTTAAACTTCCTGTGTAAATCAATCTCGGCGTCTAAAAGTTTGATGCTCCAAATTTTTGCATATACCAATTTTTAAGATTAAAGCAATATCTCGATAGTGTTTAAGATGACCATGTTTTAATCTACACATGCACATATATATTACATGATTATTTTATAAATATTAACAAACAAAAAAAAACTTTGTACAAGTGCATGCATGGATGTGGTTGATTTGATTGGGATCGCTCTAAATGCAAATCGAAAAGCCCTCCAAAGTAACTTAAAAAAAGTTAATGAACATGCGAAGAAGTGTAAAATGTAGAGTGTATGAAATTAAATTGACTTGCAAACTAAAATGGAGAAAATGTTAATGACTTGAAAACTAAATTGCATAAATGTAAAGTGCAAGAAAGATAAATTGCAGGAAAAAGTAAATTGCGGGAAAGTTAAATGACTTTAAATTAAACTTTACAAGTAAATATCATACTATACTTAATTAAAAGTAAATCGTCCACGGTAATATTATGAATTAGATGTGATTTTTAAAATGTACTAGTAAGCAACCCTTGTTACAATGCTTTTTTGTCTTCGACATTGCCTTGTTATGAAGGGTTGACTTTTCTCAACGAATATATGTCAGAAGTTGTAACTGCTTTGAGTCAACAAATTGATTGTTGAATAAGGCTTTATCGTCCTTTTGCATTTTTATTTATTTATAAATATACAAATAAAGATGTCTTGTCAACAGTTAGATGCATACTATATATTAGCACCATAATCAAGCCACTAAAAATCATGAGGAACATCAATTAAGTTTGATTCAAAAGTGCATACAAATGTTTCATTCATGCATTTCTTTCTGAGAGTGTCCTTTGACATGGAAAGTACACTTATTTACCAAGTTACTTTTTCATAAAATTCTTGATTTTTTTTCGGTCATAAAAACAAAAATTCTTGATTTTTTTATTTCAATACTTTGCCATCTCCACGAACAAGGTTGACATAATGGCCTCTTGTTGCTTCCAAACCATTGATTTGTTGTTGCACCGGATTCTCTTTTAGACTCTCCAACAAATGGTAACAAAACTTCAATTCAATTTGATAGAAGATCAAGAGTGGGATCCTTGGTATTAAAACATTGTATAAAAAGCATGGTTAGGAGCAGTGGCGTTGTCAAGACCTTAGATTAGGGGTTCAAAATTTAATTTATAATTATAATAATATATATTCAAAAAATTACATTGTATCCAATTTACAATGTACTCAAAAACAATATGCATACTTTGCACTTGACAATTGTCATCTATGTTCTTTTTTGTTTTGAAATCGTTTAATAATCAACTTGATATCCAAATATCTTTGTCAATTTTTATATTTTAAAAAATATCATTTGATAAAAAAACATCATTTATCTAAATTTAGTTAGTATAATTGTAAATGATAGAATTTTTTTTTATACAGAAAACAATTTATTTATCTAAATTTAAAGACCGAATTTACCGATATACTCAAATTTTTTAATCGTTCAATATACCACGTTGTGACTCTCGAGCTCAATTGTTGTAAAACTCAAAATGTTATGAAACAAACATCTATCTCCAGCGTATAACTAGTTTGTAAAATATAATAGATAATGGAGCTTAATTCCTATATCAAGGAGTTAAGAAAATTCCATTCTAAACCCCACTTTCCACATGTTGACATGACATTGGAAATGTGGTAACGTTACGGGAAAAAAATAAGAGAGAAGATGCAATTTGGCAAAAACTCTATCCCAGGCGGTTCATAATGCATTTTCAATGAGATGGTATGTGCAATTTTCTAAATCTCAGGTGTGCAGCAGCACACCCTCAACTCTATGTGCTCCGCCAATGGTTAGGAGTCCTGTTCCGTTGGTTATCTCTCCAACATGTTATTGGTTAGAATACAATCCCAATCAAGTGGCGAATCTATTACATGTGGCTCCATAGACCTAATTAATTACAATTGGTTTGCATTTGTTACTTAACAAACCTTTTCATATAGATGTGATCAAAATTGCTAATTAAGATGTTCACTCCTTTACTTAAATATATATTGAGATTGATATTATCTTCTTCGGTACGTGATCAGTTATGGACAAAACACAGTTGTAGGGTTGGAATTTGATTCATATCTTAAGTGCTACTTATGGCAAATATTTAAAGCTTCTTTTCTCTTATTAGGTCAAAATGTGCACTCTACCCCCCTTATTATGTAATACTACATCTGTTGCTAAACATAATTCTTTTTTATTTAAAAAATTATTACAATATATAAACATGATTTTAAATTATTAGATGCATTTAATTTTATTTTTTTAAATATATATGTAACTAATAGTACTGCTAAGTATTTTGAAAGATGAAAATTTGATTAAACTAATTTATTTACGGTCGAACTCCTAATTACCAAAACATAATTCTCTAAGAACCGGAGGGTTAATACAAAAAGAATTAAACATATTCATTTCAAAATAATAATTTAAGGATATGATGCACACAAAAAAAAACGCTCTCTCTCTTCACCTTAGAAAACCATAGCAATCACCACTTTTTTTATTATATTTTTATAATCAGTGATTGAGGCATATAAAGTATCATGTTTGGTTTGGTCATTTGATAGTTAGTGTGAATGTATATTCATGTCATATTTGTTAAAACTCTCCGACTAGAGTGTTCATATCCAAAGAGACTCAAATTAAAACATAAGTCGATCCAAAAAAACTTAAAAATTGCACAAAATCGAATATTATTGAATCAAACTTCAAATTCCTTTTTATGAACCAAACCAAACCATATACTTAAATTTTAATACCATTAGAAATGATTTAGAGGTCAATAAGTTGATTCCAAATTTGGTTTATGATATAATACTGTGACGTAACTTGATCTATGTAGTCGATCCCACTTAGTGGGATAAGGCTTGATTGTTGTTGTTGACTTGTTGTTATTGTATGGTATATTGCATTTTAATAAATTATATGTTGGTTTTTAATTATACTTATAAGTTTAATTTAATCTATATTTTTTTATTTCATATGTTTGAAACACAATTGATCATCATCATTCTGTAATGTTATTTTTTAGTATTGGTATATTATTTTTTTAATATTAATTAATTTTTTAATATAATATTGAAATCCAAAATTCAATCTAAATTAAACCGTGTTGAATTAATTGGATCAATTTTTAAAAATGAATCTTGCAAAACAAATGTCCGATTTTATCTTTGAATCATACGATTTTTTACCTTAAAATCTACTCAAACCGCACCACGATTCTTCGAACACCTCTCCTATCACCTTGACAAGGGATAGGACAAAGTAAGAGTTTTAACTAAATCACCTAAGTTCTTAAAAAAAACAAAACTAAATCACTTAAGTTGACCCTCCTTTATTAAATGGATTAGTTGCAGAGCGGACCAAAACGAGTCAGATTGTCCCGTTTAACCACCACTATTAACCCTATTTAGTGTTTAGGCCGACCTTGCCAATCAATTATCCTCCAAAAAAAAATCATGTGCCATCTTCTAGCTTTTGCTATTTTTTGGCAGAATGATAATAAACCACCGCATTTGTGGGCATAGATACCTAATGTACACCAAACAAATACTAAATTAGATAGCATGTAAAATATCTTTCTTACTTCCATTCACAGCTAGCCTACCCATTATACTATTCACGTATTCGGACTTCTATGTGGGTGTAATTTTCATTATTTTGTTTGTATTTTGGACTTTGGGTGCCAAGGATTATAATAGTAGTACTCAAAATGCATACGGTACTATTAAAACATTCAAACATATGCATTAGCAACAACAAATTACGATCACAATTCGCTAAATGTCAAAAATAACGTTCTAGTCCACGTTACTAGTTTCTTACACGTACAAATTAAGTGTAAGAAATATCTTCATTAGTTCATTATAAAAGGACCAAGAAGTTACGATAAAAAAAATAATAGCTACCTAAACCATGGCATCTATCTCACCCCTTGCCTTCATTAACACAATCATTGTCTCTTCCAACTCAAAGATTTCCCCTTCTTCGTATCCATTTTCACAAAAACAACAAAAATATTCTAGACATAGAAAATTACCAAGACGCCAAGTGATCACATTCAGTGGTAATGATACTAACCAAAAAAACCCTAAAGAGGAACAAGAACCACAAAACATTGTTGTCGGAAATAGGAGGGATGTTCTAATTGGCCTTGGAGGACTTTGTGGTACTTTCACCAGTAAACCTTTTGCCCTAGCTTCTCCAATATCCCCACCTGACCTTTCCACATGTGGTCCACCGGATCTACCCTTAGGTGCAACACCAAACAATATTAACTGTTGTCCACCAAATTCCACAAAAATCTTGGATTACAAAATTCCTTCATCAAATCAACCCTTAAGGGTGAGACAAGCAGCACATTTAGTCAACGATGAATATCTACAAAAATACAAAAAAGCCCTTGAACTCATGAAAGCCTTACCATCCAATGATCCACGTAGTTTTGTACAACAAGCAAACATCCATTGTGCTTATTGTGATGGTGCATATTCCCAAGTTGGTTTCCCTAATCTTGATCTTCAAGTTCATAGTTCTTGGCTCTTTTTTCCTTTTCATAGATGGTATCTTTATTTCTATGAAAGAATCTTGGGTAGCTTGATCAATGATCCAACCTTTGCTTTACCATTTTGGAACTATGACGCTCCTAATGGCATGCAATTTCCCTCCATTTACACCGACAGTACATCACCTCTTTACGACAAACTCCGAAATGCAAATCATCAACCTCCAACACTCATAGACTTAAACTATGATGGTGACGATGATATCGATGAAGATGATGAAAATGAAAGAATCTCCACAAACCTTACTATAATGTATAGACAACTTGTCTCAAATGGAAAAACCTCAAGTCTTTTCCTCGGAAGCTCTTATCGTGCCGGTGATCAACCCGATCCTGGTGCTGGATCCATAGAGAATGTTCCACATGGACCAGTTCATAGATGGAGTGGTGATAATACACAACCTAACTTTGAAAACATGGGAATTTTCTATGCAGCTGCCAGAGATCCTATTTTTTTCTCTCACCATTCAAATATTGATAGGTTTTGGTCTATATGGAAAACACTTGGTGGGAAAAGAAAAGATTTCAAAGACAAAGATTGGTTAGAATCAGAGTTTCTTTTCTATGATGAGAATAAGAATCTTGTGAAGGTTAAGGTCAAAGACTGTCTTGTCACAGAAAAATTAGGTTATGTTTACCAAGATGTTGATATTCCATGGTTAAATGCTAAACCTAAACCATGTAAAAAAAATATACAAAAAAATGTGGAAGTTGCACAAGGAATTTTTTTGGGTATTGGTGAAGCACATGCAAGTGAGGTTAATTCAAGGAGTTATGTTAAGTGTCCATTGGTTTTGGATAATGTTGTCAGTACAATTGTGAAGAGGCCAAAGAAATCAAGGAGCAAGAAGGAGAAGGAAGAAGAGGAAGAGGTTTTAGTGATTGAAGGGATTGAGTTTGATAAGAGTTTAGGTGTTAAGTTTGATGTTTTCATTAATGATGAAGATGATAGGGTTATTAAGGCAGTTAATACGGAGTTTGCTGGAAGCTTTGTGAATGTACCTCATTCTTCCCATGATCACAAAAAGAAGAAGACTAATAGTTGTTTAAGGGTTGGATTAACGGATTTGTTGGAAGATTTGGGAGCTGAGGATGATGATAGCGTTGTGGTTACTTTGGTTCCAAGGTATGGGAAAGGAATTGTCAAAATCAGAAATATCAAGATAGAGCTTGAAGATTGAAAATTTCTACCACTTTGTTATATGCACGTGTGTGTTGGATGAGTTGACCGGTGGATATATTGTAGTTCTGTAATAAAATATGACTAATTCTACTAGTTAAAATAGTGTTACATTACACTATGAACAAATTTTATTATTAGATTAATATTATTAAGTATACTTTGTATCTTACTTTATTTATTGGTGGGACTTATTAGTGTAGTAGTGAAAATAAATTTGTGCTTATGCAACATCTATTCAGTTTAATTTACTTGTGCACCATAAAATATATGTTTTATGTATATCACGATTCTTTTCACATGGATGAAATTTGTTTTTCACATGGGTAAAATTTAATCTATTAGTATTCATAGTTATGCATGACAATATGACTTATAATCGTAGGTTTTCAACTGAACTTGTCCAACTTAGACGAAGGAAATTTGCTTTAGTTTGGTGTGAGTTTGAGGTGATCAAACTTTCCCTAACATTCAAATTGAGGTAGAGGAGATTAGTTGTTAATATACCCACTCTTAATCTGAACCATCCCACTAACAAAAAATATATTATTTTATATATTTTTCATATGTCACTAGTGCAAAATTGACATAAGAATTATGTGTATTATACCTATTTTATTAAAAAAAGGTGTGAAATATAAATAAGGTGGCAGTTTTGTAAATATATTGTAAATTTTGTTTTTGTGAGTAAATT
>Ga0228711_1010783_pt1 | contig 11890 bp, 10 predicted proteins | sample MedpolnodulmetaG_2_FD_177996 | JGI IMG/M metagenome (GOLD analysis project Ga0228711, IMG submission 177996) | Root nodule microbial communities from Medicago polymorpha collected in Santa Monica, California, United States - brown nodules | ecosystem: Host-associated > Plants > Roots > Nodule...
ATTGTCTAGTTCAAACAACAGACACTAGCTTAGCTTAAACTTAAACGACGGTGAGATGACACGAACATGACGAAACGATGGCGAAAGAGAGAAGATGGAGGTAGGGGATGAATTAGTAAGGGACAGATGATGACAATGCAGTGCGGGAGCAGAACAAATTAACGACGGGGCAGAGGTGAGTGCATCCTGGCGTAAGTGTCGATGATGGAGAAGGTGGGTTTATGCGTTGAGACTTCTTTTTCTTTCCTTTTTTTAATTAAAAAATTTATATTGTTTGAAAAAAAGATCTAAGCCGTTGATTTAGTTTAATACCACATGTCATTCAACTGAAAAGGGAAATGCCGATCCCCATTTCCTAAGGTAATGGAGAGGATCCGGACGTATAAATTAGGTTATGAAATAAAAATAAAAAAACTTGTTCGTGAAGGTGGATTCATTAATTAGTTAGTTAATTAACAGATAATGAAAAGCTGCTGCTTAGAATAAAAAAGCAGGGCATATATACCTTGTTCTCGAAATCAGTAGCATCCAAAGTGGCTTTAAAATTAGTAGACGTGATTTTTTTGAAGGAGCTTCGAAGAGAAAGTGATTGTTCAAACGACATACCATTGGCGAAAGAGATGTGAGGCCCGCCAGCGGGAGCAGCGTCTTTGAAGATGACCGAAACAAGCTGAGAGTATAAGGAGTTGAGATGATTGGTGGATTCAGATCAGAGAAAGGAAAGAAGTTGATGTTGTGTGCGACCCTCGGAGCCATTAACGAGGATGCCTAGAATAACTTGAAGCAGAGAGTGGAGAAAACACGATGTTCTTGTCCAATTGTTTTGAGAACAGATGTTTGGCGATTGTAAGGGAAACGTTTGGTTTGTTGCTGTTTGATTCACGTATAAAATTCATTTTTCTTTCAAGGGAAACATCACAAAGGAAATTCATTGATCTTTGGAGGGAAACACGAAGGTAATTCATTCTTCTTGTTCTGTGATGTGATTGCAAAATATAAAAACTTTGAACTACGGCGCAGTACAAGAAAAAAAGAAGTATATATTACTGAAAAAGACCTAAGGAGACGGAATGAGAGGAGCTCGTGATGTTGAATTTTAGTCAATACTATAAGTTTTCTTTTGAAACAAGTCAATACTATCAATTTTTGAAAGCATTTTTTTTTCTTTAAATAATACCAATTAAAATATCAAATCAAATATTAATTGGAACATGATATTATTTTTATTTTGAGGAATGAAATTAAAAATTTATTAAAAGAATAAACGGTGGCAGCATATGCTATACAATAGGTATGGTCGTATGGATATTATTAATTTCTTAGTGTTTTTATTTTAAGGAAACTTTCTTAGTGTGTTCTTGTTGGAATGGATTCTTTACTGAGAATTATATCAGCAACACATTTTCTATAACACACTCTCTAATTTGTTGAATTTTAAATATATTCCACTGAATTTACACGTTGGCTCACATGATTTTGTAAGATCCATTTGAATTTTATGCAATTAGACATAGTGTGTTGACGCAGTACGGAAGCGTAGGCTAGCAAGTGCTAAACCTAAATTGAAAGAGACAAGTTCACAAGCGATAAACTTGTGTAAATAGGGTTCTAGAATCCATCAGATATTGAGAAAAGTTTCTCTAAAATATTATTGATTGAATAAGAGTTATCCTCTTAGGCTACAACTGTTAAGCTTAAATAGGGAAATAACAAACCCTAATGGGTCTAGAATTAACAAACTGAAAACAAAATAGAAAGTTCTAGAAAATTAGGCTGAAATAATAAATACTACTAAATTATTAATAAAACTCTCCTACATCAGTCTCCTCCACCTCTGAAGAACTCGACTCCGATGTCTCATTCTGATAAAGAGTTTCTCATGCATGTTGACTCCTCCCATGAACAAGAAACCACCCTCTGGATCCCATGTCGTAGAGTTTCCAGCAAGCATCATAAGATTAGCACCCACCATGTCGAGAAATAATTGAAGAATTCTAACATTGATTAGCACCAATTTCAACTCTACAAGAGACGCTTCAGCCCAAAGAAACTCCTTTTTAAACTCTAGTGAATTTTTCATATTCAAAATTTCATCTTTAGCATACTCAGGAGCAAGGTATCCAAATGTTCCCATTATCCTTGTTTGATGGAAATCATCACCAGTATTCCATTTGTGAGAAGCAAGGCCAAAGTCAGCTATAGCATGGGAACAAAGTCATGTGTGAGAAGTATATTGCTTGGTCTCATGTCCCTATGAATAACAGGACCACCTTGACATTCCTCATGTAGAAAACGTAATCCCTTTGCAACCCCAAGTGCAATACCATATCTTTGAGGCCAATCAAGAACTGCTTCACTATTTTCAAATAAATGCCAATGAAGAGACTTATTGCAAATATATTCATATATGAGAATATTTTTATTTTCTTTGCAACAGCACCCCAAAAAGCATCACTATATTCTTGTGTCTAGAAAAACTCAAGACATACACTTCAGAATGAAATTCAGAAAACCCTTGTGCACTTTCTTTTTTCCTTACTCTTGCAGCTATTTTTTGTCCATCTTTGAGAACACCCTTATATACATGACCATACACACCTTCACCTGTTATGTTTGTAGTACTTTAAATTTCAGATAAACTGAAGCAGTGAGCAGCTTCTGCAAGATCATCGCTCTTCCAAGAAGTTGGCCTTTGAGTAGGGACAGCAGAATCTATGTGATCTTTCTCATAATATTTTATCTTTCCTTTATGTATATCCAAAAAAAATATAACAGTAGCCAAAAGTAGAACATAGGCACCAACTGAATCTAAGAGATGGTTCAGCAAAATTGGCGCAAATGATTGAGAAAGATCATAACCAATTTTATAGATGCTTCCAAACCAAAACCTTTTCCCTAAACTATTGTTTAATGCCCTCAAAAGCCAGGGGTTAGAACTTTGAAATTCTGACATCCAACACTATTGGAACTTTTCACTTAACGTGTCTGTTTGGTCCCATTTGTCTAGCTTCCAAACATCCTTTTCGGTGATAGTTTTTTTGTAGCCTTGTTTCATGAGTGGAGTTATCCATCCAAAACTTAATCCTGAAGTTGGTGGAGTGCGTGTAACAGAATGAATAATGGTTGGAGGTGGTGTCAGAGGAAACCTCAGAGCATACAAGCTTCAGCAGATCAACAAAATTCGAATCAGCATCCACGGCCGAATTGAAATTGAATTCCGAATTTGCAACAGCAACACTTCTGTCAGGTGGTTTCATCGGCGGAGACAACGCCGGAGGTAGAGCATAGATCAGTGATGGTGGTGAATGAGTAATGAGCAGACCCAGTAGCTTCGATGATTGATTCGGTGATTTCGACTGCACCGGAAACGGCTGAACTGTAGTAGAGAAATTTTGTTGTGGCCTCAAAGGTGATTATGTTAAACACCGAGTTTTCTGACAAAGTTGCGCTTCAGATTTATTACTTTCATTGAACATTGTTTGATCAATGTCAGTGGACTCAACTCTATCGATATTTTGTTCTTGAAATTTAGCTTCAGATTTGTTTTCTTTTACTGTCGCTGGCCTGTTGTTTGGAACTAAGGGTACCACTGTTTTATGATAGACCTCATCATTCGTAACCTCTTCATTCAAGACAGCATCATTAACAAATTTATACTTCTCCACTGTTTGTTCCTTTTTGACAGGTTCTTCCTCCTTGATTTCTTCAGCATGTTCCTCAATTACTTCAGGCTCTTCAGTTTCTTTTCCTTCTGGTTCTTCTTTGAGTGGTTCATCATTCATATTTGCTCCATCACAGAGTGAAACCATGTGCTCATCAGTCTCCTCAATACTAACAACAGGTTCGGTGACTGAATGTTCTTTGACCGGTTCCACGGATGCTAGAAACGCTTCGGTCATCCTAGCAACGTTGATCTCCTCGTTCAACGGCGTAAGAATTCATAGAATATATGTTATCAAAACAGAGTGTTTGGCAATATCTTTAACCGTCTTACGTGAGTTACCTGCTATTCTGGAAGCATGTCTCAAAAGGTTGGTCAAGGAGTAATCTTTGTTGTAACAAAACGGACAACGATACATCGAATCAGAGATTTTAAACCTGTAGTAGTCATCCTTCAACTTGGTGTAATATCTAAGTTCATAGTATTCAAAATCAGATTCACGGGTATGTTCTGATTTTCGGTGCATAACAATAGTAGGGTTATTATTACGAACCCTAATAACCGAAATTGGTTCTTCTCTCCTGTTCAGATTTTTGTTGTTGTTGTTGTTGACAATGTTATTCAGGTTAGTTGTTAACATCGTCATTTGTGCAGCCAAAGCTTTGAAGGCTGGGGTAAGAGCCGCGACAACCTCTGCTTTCGTCACCAGTTGATCTCCCATGGCTGATCACATTAGGAAAAGAAAAGGAGAAACCTGCTCTGATACCAACTGACGCAGTACAAAAGTGTAGGCTAGCAAGCGGTAAACCTAAATTGAAAGAGACAAATTTGCAAGCGACAAACTTGTGAAAATAGGTTTCCAAAATCCCCCATATATTGAGAAAAGTCTCTCTAAAATATTATTGATTGAATCAAAGTTATCCTCTTAGGCTACAACTGTTAAGCTTAAATAGGGAAATAACAAACCCTAATGGGCCTAAAAATAACAAACTAAAACAAAATAGAAAGTTCTAGAAAATTAGGCTGAAATAATAAATACTTCTAAATTACTAATAAAATTCTCCTAGATCATGTGTGTAACACCCAAGGCTGACGAGGGCGGGGAGTGGTGGTCGGTGCATAAGGAACGACAATGAGCGACTCCCGACAACTTCTAGACGAACCGAATCACACCGGAATAAGAGGGATCCCGAGGCCATGCAGGTACGGGACTGCATGGTTGAAGGAAAACTTATAAGAATTGTTTGGTACTACCTATATCAGTGACACTGTTTATTTTCTTTTTAATTGTAAAAGAAAAATTTGTACTCAATAAGACAATAAATTGCTAATATAATATAGGCTTAATAGCAGTTTTCGCCCCCTAACTTTCACGAAGTTGCGATTTTGGCCCCCTAAAAAAAACTACAAAACCGCCCCCTAAATTTTGCAACTGTAGCAGTTTTGGCCCCCCAAGGCAAAATAAAAAAATAACACATGGCACCTCACTTAGGGTGCCACGTCAACGTAGACCGAGTCAAAATTGGCCTTGGGGGCCAAAACTGCCACAGGTGCAAAACTTCAGGGGCGATTTTGTAGTTTTTTTTCTTAGGGGGCCAAAATCGCAACTTTGGAAAAGTTAGGGAGTTAAAACTGCTATTAAGCCTATAATATATTCTATCATTGAATTGTACAAGTAAGTCATACTAAGAAATCTAAAATCTATATACAAACTGACTTCTACATTATCCTAAAAAAAATTGACTTCTACATTGAATCCTCATATATAGGTTCATACTTGACTTCTTTTACCCCATATATAGGTTCCTGCAGACTGAAGGCAAAACTTGACTTCTTCCCAATATAGGTTCATACTTGACTTCTTTTTCTGCAAACAAAAGAATTTATTAAAATGTCGAGCAAGCAACACCCAACAAACTAGTCACTAAAGTGTAGAGTTTGATACAATATGTCAGAAACATGAAGATTTAACAGAAATATTATGAAACTGAGACTTCCATCCAAAACAAACACTAGGCATCAAATAGAAACACAATAGGATGCTGCTCCTAATATTGGCACAAAAACTTGGTGCCTGGTATTCTACATTTGGCTATCAGTTCGTTCAGAAAATTCATTTCAGGATAAGCCATAAAAGTTAAACTAACAAGGTTTAAGGCTAAAGCACATAATTTGACCTTAAATGCTCTACAAATTTTACTGGTTGAAATCTGCTTAACATCAGAATGCCATCTTCATCAAGCATGACATAGTCTCTCCTTCAAAAACTTAACCCAGGCTAAATTCACCACAGTATTTAATTTAAGTAGTCACATACAAGACAAGTTTAGAGTAAACTAGGTTACTGCAATAATACAAATCTTGATCTTTGTAAGATATATCACCATGAAAAGTCGTTACATTACAAAAATAACACAACCCGAAGTATTTAAGTAGTTACACATATCCTGCTATGCTGCAACCTAGACACTATTTTGATTTGATATCTATGAATGTGAAATAGTGTCTAACCGGGTGTTAATCAGAATACACGCCAAATAGATCATAAAGAGTAAAACTAAAAACTACATTTGAACATCTCCATCTGTCTTATCATACAGGTAAATCAACACATCTTGAGATTTCCAGGATTCCACATAGTGTAGTGGGCATCATCAATATATGGTAAGCAAGCAAGCTGTTAAACAAGACAATGGTCATAAATAAGAGAGTAATTTTTAACCCTCAAAGGGAGGAACAAATCTAATATACAAATAAACAAATAACAGCTCGCGAAACTTACACCATTAAGATTTTCAGCTCATCATGGATTTGGCGTAACCCAAATTGGACATCCAAAATGATAGTATAAATTTTGTGGATAACACGGCAACGGCTCAATGCTCCAATCAGATAAACTAAAGATGCCCAAATCATACTTCCCAGAAACATCGCTAGTGAAATAGATACAATTTGGACGACATCCAACAAAATCGGCAGCAGAGACAGAAAGTGAAGCATTCCTCCCTATAAACAAAGCGTTTTCAACCAAAGTTTGAACTTCTTCCCACTTTAACACATACCAATTCATCTTTAAAATTTGGAACCCCACTGTCTGATCTTCATCTTGAAAGTACCGAGTGACCAACAACATGTCATCCCCAGAAAACACAAGATAGTAAATATCATTTGAGATATGGACGGAATTCACATTCTCAATAATGGAGACTTGATGATCTTCAACATCACACACTGCAATTGTTCCACTCATGTCCACAACATAAAATGAACCATTTTTGTATACAGCGTCTATCCATTGGTGTTTTTCATTCTCACCGGGGAGATCCCAAGAATCATAGCCTTCTCTGTAGAAAGCTAACTCGCTACGATCAAGAATAGCGAGAGCCGCAAAGTCATTGCTAAGCGAGGGATTAGACAGCAAGACAAATTTGGTAAGGAAAAGGTTATTATAATCGTCCAAAAGCTTTCTAACCAACTCCGGAAAAGTGCAGAGAGAAGGAAGTATGAGTGAGGCATGTGTTATAGGGTTATAAAGATGGAGCGCAGAGACTTCGTAGAAAACGACGAGCCAGCCATGAGAAGAACTGCAAATACGAGTACCATAAGAAGGAGATAGAGGGAGATCAAGGCAGTGGATTTTTCTTGTGGAGAGGTCATAGAATGAATTGTGAGAAATCAATGAGCCATGGAAGTTGTGGTGGTAGATGGAGAGGGGTTTTGGGGACAAAGGAACTCCAGCTGCGACATACACAGCAGAACCGGAGATAGTCAACCTTTTGGAGATTGATTCTATGATTCCTTGAGGTAACTCTTCCCACTCTACACCCATTCTTCTTCGATTATGTTTTGGGGATGCAGGATTTCTGGCCACAAATTACAACTGGATTTTATGAAAAATATTTTAACTCAAAATTTGAGTAGTTCATGGTACTTTCTTCATCCCATCAAATATATTACGTTTTTTACTATTTCCCAAAATATGACACTGGGTTAAAGAAGTAGCAGCTTGATTTTCTTAACTTTTGCAGCCTATACTAGTGTGCATGAAGTGGCAGCTTAAATTTTCTTTTTCTTCTTAGTTAGAGACATCAGAAGCTTGCTTGGTTATCTTGGACACAGGTTGATTGAGACTCAACACAATTCTTAGAGCCCGGAAAGGCCTCAGTAGAAATGAGATTAGGCTGGGGAAAATGAGCTGCATTTCACAACCACATTTCGAAGCCTCAAGGAATTGTTGATGCTTTTCCTCTGTCAACTTCTCCTTTGTATATAATGGAACCGGTTGAAAATTGAAATAAATTTCAGTATTGAAAAGTACATATATCGCCTTTTTCTATGAAAAAAGAAAGAGAAGAAAAGAAAAGAAAAATCTATGGAAAGTTGGAAGACTGAATGTTAAGAAAGACGAATGTTAAGCTTTCATATAAGACCTTCTAAACCATGCAACTATACTCACAAATCAAAGAAAATGTTCACTGATATTCCACTAAGAACATCATGTCAAATAATGTCATGAATGAAAAAGATAAGTTGATGTGGACAAAGTTTGTATGCCACCAACAAAATAAAGGTGCCAAGAATAAAATCAGATCAAATTAGTAAGAATAAGTAACATGTGTAGTGTTTTCATCACTATTTTGACTGCAGACTGGTGAACCCCACGTATTTCATGTATTTAGAAAATCACTTAACTGGAGTGTAACAGCTGATGCAATGTAATATGATGTAGATATGTGCACACACAAAGAGCTGCGTATGAATTAAATAGGAGCGGATATATCTATCTTCCTGGATTCACAAACTCGTTTCACTGAAAGAGAAAGAATCAGAGAGGAATGATAGTCAAGCTCAGCTAAAAGCATGTCCATGGTAAATGAAAACATTCAACAATATGGTAGAATGATAAGACACGTCTACAAGGATATACTAATAAAACTAGTAGTTGACTATAGTCAATCATTCATAGCAGCAACAAGTAATTAACCAACCATCTCAGCTGCTCATTTTCAGGCACAAAAAAAGCAAATCAGTGCTGCTATGCTACTGCTTAATTGAATTGTAATTCAAACTACAGTATTGAGCGACAGAAGAACCCTGGAATTCGAAATATAGTGTAAGGGGGTCAATTATAACCCTGCCTCTCAGGTATAGAAATGATCTTTAAAACAATCAGAGATGATGGACCAGCAATTGCATCATACCATTTGGTGCCATACAAGTTATGTAGGCAATGCAATCTCTGGTACAATCGAACTCGGGTTCTCAGAAAACTCAAAACTATGACAAAGAGATAAAATTTATTAAAAAAATGAAAACAAGACAATACATGTAGAAAATTTTGACCATTGAACCTGAAGTGTCAAAACATAAATTTGAAACAGCTCACTGTTGTATAATACCACACTAGTCTAATATTTAACACAGCTCAACAACATAATTCTAAAGATGCACAATGTTTAAAAATAAAATAAAAAAGTGCAACATTGGGTAATGAATTTCACAAAATCCTGAAAATGCAATCCTCTTATTTCTTTTGAATGACATTTTGTACAACAGCTCCTTCAGATATGTAACAGGAAATCGACAAGTTAAATAAATACATTATGCAATACTGAAATCTGAACATGCCGCCCCTGTCCCTCCCTGAATCATCTGAACATGTCTGCTTAGCATCTTTTCATATTGGACAGAATTCAAATCCCAAACCAAATATAGCGGAAAATGCCCAGTAGACATCCCTGACAAATATACTAAACAGATGATCTAAAGAATCTGAATTCCGAATTACATGATTAGTATGTAGCTATGAAAAAATATTCTAGTAGCCAAGGCCATTTCATCTAGTGGTATGATGCTTTTCACTTTAGAAGTGAGGAGTTCCGAGTTCAGTTCACAGAATGGCCTGTTATCCAAGTCTAAAACTCATAATTTAGCCTAAAACATTCACCTAAATTTTATTGGTAGGTAATTATCTGTATAACATCAGGATACCTTCTTAGTGAAGCATACACAATCTCTTCTCAAATCTAATCCACACCAAATTCATTCACCAAAATCCAAATATATAACAAATATATTCATATAATACAAGTTTACAGTACATGAAATATGTTACTTTACTGAATTCATACATTGATCTTGCTTTGCGGTCTATGTGACGTGAATATACACGATACAACAATAAGGCAATCTTTTGAACAGCGCATTTGGCCTAAATAAGACACTCATAAACACAAGCAGCTAAACTTACGCAACTTAGCAAGGATTTGGCGAAATCCAAATTGGAAGCGGGCATCCCAACAGAGAATATGAATCTCGAGAATAACTGTTAATGATCCCATTATATAATCTAAAGATGCCAAAATCATTTTTCCCACAAGCATAATCATGGTTAGCCTCCGAATAATCATCTGTGAAATAGATACAATCTGCACAACATCCTACAAAATCACCAGCAGAAAAACACATAGAAGAATTCACCCCAACAAACAAAGCCTTATCACCCAACGTTTCAATTCTATTCCAGGTCATCACATTCCAATCCATCTTAAAAACCTCAAAACCCACCGTCCTATACACAAACATATCATAATCGAAATCATCCGAAAACTCCTCTTCCAAAATCCGATTTACCAACAACATATCCTCACCAGAGAACACCACATAGTGAATATCACCAGAGAATTGAACAGGCACAGTCGTCTGAAAAATGGAAACTTGAGGACCATCAACATCGCACACAGCAATTGTTCTTCCTCCTTTGCTGACAGCATAAAACAATCCATTGTAATACACAACATCTTCCCAAAAATAGTAATCATTCTTTTTGGTTAGGAAAACCCAAGAATCATAACCTTTTTTACAGAAAGCCAGATTATTACAACTATAACCATCAACAATAGCAAATGCAACGAATTCATAGCTAGAAGAAGGGCTCGTTGACAATACAATTTTAGCTATGAAATCATCACACATTTGTCTCAAACTAAAAAATCTTAAAGAACTCTCGTTTGTAACCGAATACTCACGACCGATATTTGAATAATCAAAGCTTACCACGTTAGGGAAAGTGTGAATAGGAGGAAGAAAAAGAGTGAGACATGTTAACGGGTTAAAAAGACGAATCTGAGGGGTTTCGTTGAGAAGTATAAGAAAACCATGAGAAGAAGCGCAAATACGAGTACGATGAGAAGGAAGGGGAAGATTGAAGAGATGGGTTTTGTGGGTGGAGATGTTGAAGAAGGATTGGTGAGTAAGAAGGAGGAATGGGAGTTGAGGTGGGAGATGGAGAGGGGTTTTGGGGATGGAAGATAGGAAGGTTCGAGAGATGGATCGGAATCGGATGTAATCGGCGTATATTGTTAATTTTTGTGAGATTGTTTCTATGATTTCAGGTGGTAGTTCAGACCAGTCCACGCTCATTTTTGCAACCTTGATTCAATGCCAAGATGCTTCTTCCTGCCTTTGTTAGGTTTGCACACGTATCTTCTTTTCCTCACAACTCTATCCATCTAACTTTTGTTTAAGTCTAAATAAATACTCCCCTCATGTCACTTTTATAAGTAAAATTTTATAATGGACTACATACATCATTTAATGAATGAATCTTCAATGTTAATTTTTGTTTAGAACAATGACTTGATGATGTAGATTTATTTTCTTAACTAATTTTCGTTTCATTTTAATCATTGAAATTGCTAAAAATGTAAATGGTAGATCGGTAAATAAACTCACGACATTCAAATTAATGGCATGCACGGTAAAATGTTTGCAAAAAATATGATACATGTAAAGTGATTAAAATACTTGTGTCTTCGGATCTACAATGTTGACGTTTAAATCATTGATTAAATAACTAGTCTTTTAATGTGAACCAAACAAACTTCGTAACAAAACGAAAATTCAAACGACGTCACACAAGACAATTACTAACACAGAGTCACACTCAGACGACGAAATCCAAAAGAAAAAACCTCAATATATGTAAAAATTGCTTATTTATATTAAAATAGAGATAAAAAGACGAAGTTGAGGGATTACATGTCAAAAATTAACCTAAAACCACGTCATCGAGAAAGGGAATTGAAAATAGACATTTTTACTACTAATTCAGCTTCAAATATATAAACATACATCCTAAAAGAAAAAACTTAAACATGCAATAAGTAAAAATTTAAAAAATCATAAAACTTATTATCAATTACTCACAACTAACTTTCGAAACATAAA
>Ga0228711_1010786_pt1 | contig 11889 bp, 8 predicted proteins | sample MedpolnodulmetaG_2_FD_177996 | JGI IMG/M metagenome (GOLD analysis project Ga0228711, IMG submission 177996) | Root nodule microbial communities from Medicago polymorpha collected in Santa Monica, California, United States - brown nodules | ecosystem: Host-associated > Plants > Roots > Nodule...
TTAGATTTTTTTTTAAATTTATAATTTATTTTCGAAAATTATAAATTTATAACTTTTGAAAATATAATTGTCATTATTTTCGAAAAAAATTTAATATATAATTTTCAAATTAAAAAAATCTATTTTTTGAATATTTAATTTTCACATTTTTTTTCAAAATTTTTAATTTTAACAGTTTTTTTGTCAAAAAATTATGTTTTCGAAAATTTTAATTTTCAAATTTTTTTTTTCTTCGGAAAAGTATTTTCAAAATTTTTTATGATTTTTAAATTTATTTTCAGATATTTTAAATTTATTTTTTACAGGGACGAAAATCAAAACTTGCCCAAATTACAAGGACGATTATCATATTTAAGCCTTTATTTTTAATTTTAATTTTTTTAATTACGTGGACTGCCACGTCAGCGCCACGTGGCAAAAGTTGCACAGTCAGCAACTGCCACGTGGCCAGAACCATGCCAAGTCAGACATGAAGTGGGGCCAGGGACCTTTTTCAAAAAAAAAAACTTTTACAGGGATGTAATTCAAATTTTTTTTTACACAGGAACGAAAATCAAAACTGACCCAAATTACAGGGACGATTATCATATTTAAGCCTTTTTTTTTTTATCAAAATTCATTTGAGTCCTTATAAGATTTTCGGGTAAGCTTTATACACAATGGTTCATGCTGATTTTGCAGAGGGAAGCAAAGAGGAAAATCATAAGTTTAGCAAATCGGCTACAAATTGATTGTCAAATGAAGGAGCGTGAATGGGGGTGGCGGTTGGTTCCAATTGTTGAATGGTATCTCTTACTTCATCATTTTTTATTTTTTTTTAGGGATCTCTTACTTCATCAGTGAAAGGTTGCATAATTGCTTTTGATTACTGGTCAACTCTTTCCTCCTTTAAGTAAGGGTGTTTGTGGTGTAGTTAGGTTCGATTTTGAGGTTAAAAATCATCCGAACTGCAAGATAAATAAGTATGCAATTTGGTTTGGTTCAGTTGACTTTTAAAATAATATCCGAACCAAACCAATGCAGTTTGGATTGGATCGGTTGGTGTGGTTTTTTTAGACAATAATTTTTTTTCCAACATTAAAATCAAATTAAAAAGGTAAAACACAACATATTTTCAGCAATGTTTTAAATTTCATCAAACATTACAATTTTATTTTCATCGAAAAAAGTTCCCAACTACATAGACCAAATTTAAACGCGGACAAAAAGTAATCATATTATGTAAAAAATACAAAAGACTAAATTTTTTATCATTCTCTAAGAGTTCAAGTAGTACATAAATACATTTTTGAAAGAAAAAGCAAAGAAGAAACTTAAGAAGAGAAAAATATGTCATTTTATTAACGTTCCATTGAGTTTCTAGGAGTATTGGTCCAAGTGATATATATTTAATTAGTGATTTTGTTATATTGCGGTTTGGTTGGTAAAATCAAAACTGCAAACCGAACCAAATCATGCGATTGAGTAAAAAATTGATCTGAATACATCCGAACAAAATGCAATTTTTTGCGGTTTCGATTACCCGCTTCAACATATCATTGCATAAAGAAAACATTATTGAGCTTTTTTGAAACCCCCCTTCAACATATCATTTGCATAAAGAAAACACTATTGAGCTTAAATAAAACAGGTGTGGCCAAATTGATTATTACAAATCAAAGACACAAGTGGTTGTTTGATTGTTGGGATATGGAGACAGAATACGATATATATTTATCATATCCTACTTAAATCTTATGTTTGATAACCAAATAGATAGGATAAAATAAACAATTTTCGTATTCTATCATGACTTACCTTTATAGTTTTTATCTAGGCATACAATCAATGGGCACAATCAAATTCTTAAGTGGATTCAAAAACTAGAACTAAACATTGATTTCGTACTTGAGTTGGAGGGCCCTCCCTCCATCCATCCATCGAGTCAAGTAATTCGCTATCGGAAATTTAGTCGCCGCGTATCTCATGCCATGCTTCTGAATCGGTTCCGCTTGTCGGTCAATCAAGATTCACCATCAAGAGAGGGAAGAGCCTTGACTTTCGTGCTTGTATTGGCTGCAAGCGGAACGTAGGCGCTTTAGGTAGGTGTGTGTTGACCATGCACTCTCGCGTCATGTAATGCCGTATGATAGGATAGAGGTGGTGTGGTGATTGACCTCCATGCTAATGGTTATCCCCAAGGTTCAACAAATGAATGAAGCTATGATCGTACCCGGATAGAAATGACGGTCTTCCTCTGATGTCTCCAAGCCGGCCATAATAGTATAGGCTGAGTTAGAAACTAACCTGACAAGATTAGAAATTCATTCCTTATCTATTAACATGACTGTTATTTTTAAAATATTGTCGTTCCTTACTTATTAATAATTAATTACATGTCTTTTATTAAATATTTAATTAATTACGAGATTAATTTTCTCATTTAATTATATATATAAGTAGTGAAACATGTTGTCAACTATTTCGGGATATTATATCAAAGTTAAAAGCGACTCTTACAGTGCGTGTTGCTGCCTTCTAGAACTATAAGGTATTTCATTTCATTTATTCGTTGATGAAATTTTAATTTGCCTCTCTCTTATTATGTTTGCATATTGTAGGTCTATTTAATTATCATCGCGTCTCTGTTTTTGGTTTGATTATATTTTATCTTGTCATCATTTTATTTTTTGGTTCCTTTTATTGAAAGGTTAACTGCTTCTCCTGAATCCACCATGGGCGAGTCTGCTGCACTAACGGTGGAGGTATTGAATTGTGTTTTCATGGACATATAATATCATGCCTCTATCCAGCTCTTTATTATATATTTGCTCTATCCTATCTTGATCATCAATCGAACTCTAAAGCTAAATAAAATGGACATCATGTATGTGTCCAACCCGTTTCACAAGGGTTTGAAGTGATGGACCATTTTTTCATCCTAGTCTTCTATTGTTGGCTTTGCTTTAATGATTATGGACGCCATTTGATTTAGAGCCTCCCTAACTTTCTTAGCAAGTGCTCTTGTCATTGGTCAATTATGTCGTCATCACATTGGTATTCTAAAGTGACATACTCCCTCCGGTCCTAAACATAAGAGAAGAATCTTTTTTTAGGTTCATTGAATAATTAATGTATTTAGACTATAATGATTAAATACATTATTTATTCAATGAACTTGAAAAAAGAATTTTCTCTTATATTTAAGACCGGAGAAAGTATTATATAAGAGAGTTCTAACTTCTAAGGGTGCTATTTCTACCCGGAAATGATTACAAAAAAGTGGCATTAGGGATAGTATATTTTGTCCTGGGTACAATGAAAAAATTGAATCATCTGAACACTATTCCAAAGAGTGTATATGGGAAACCCAGGTTTTGTTTGATCCCCAAATAGGAGTATATTTCTCCCAGAACCCTGAGTTAAAGTTCCATGATTGGATATTCCTTCTATAGAAGAAGGGGACAAATAGGTTCTGATCACAATTTTTTCAATCATAAATTGGATTTGGGTCAACACAAACAAAAGAGGTTCTCAAAGACAAAGTCACACCGGTTTCAGACGCTATTATAGAAGCAAATAACATAATGCATAGATACAATGAAGCAACAAGAAAGAATGGAGGGAGAAACAATAATCCAAACAACAACAAATCCACAAGAAATATATTAAATATTGGGAGCCTCCTACTTCTAATCATCCCAAACTAAATATAGATGTTAACTTGACAGCAACTGACATTTGGGCTATGCAAGCAATTATTCGTGATGAAGGAGAGATTTCAGCATCAGTGGCGAGGAAAGAATAGGGATATGTGAATCCTTTCGAAGATGAAGCTCGTGTGTTAGGCCTGGGGATTGATCTTGCTAATTATTGCTTCATTAATTAGAAGGCTGATTTTTTAATCAAATTATGAAAGGTTAGTCAAGGCAATTAAAAGACAAATGTGTGGTTTGCAGTTTATAGAATTTGTTTACACTAGGAGAATGTGTGGTTCTCGGCGTGAATTAAGTTACGCACGTGTCAAACGCAGCGTGACTTAAGTCACGTTGATTACCGGTCCGCGTGAGTTAACTCACGCTTTTATAGATATATCGGCAGAAAATATTTAATGTTACGCAACCAAATCATTAATGACATGTAAACTTTACACACTCATAATTAAACCGAATTATGTCAGTTTAACAACATAATCACACATAAACGATCCAAATTACACAAATTCGTCATTAATCACATAATCACACATAAACGACCTAAATTACACAAATTCTTCGTTAATGACGCATAATCACTTAATCACACTTAATGACATGTAAACGATCCAAATTACACAAATTCGTCGTTAATCACATAATCACACATAAACGACCTAAATTACACAAATTCTTCGTTAATGACGCATAATCACTTAATCACACTTAATGACATGTAAACGATCCAAATTACACAAATTCGTCGTTAAATTACACATAACACAACATTAAAATTCAACATTACGGACACAAATTCGAACACATTACACATTATGCACAATGGATCGGACATAAAGATGTAAAATGTTATTTTCAACCATTAACCTAAACATGTAATCAACATCGCTATCATATTTGATAAGTTGTTGATAATACCCGGTTTTCCAAAAGTCCTCTTCGTAATCCTCCTCCAAGTCCACGCATGACACATGTACTATTACATGAGATATTCTTTGATTTTCACTAATATGGATAAAGTATTTGTTAAGATGTGCCTTCAACTCGTCTAACTTCTCGGTGGGGGTTAAAAAGACATCAATATTCTTTCTCACGCTCTCGTATCAGACATGTGCTTCAACTGGAACTTTTGCATCTTCAGACATATTTCACTTCACAAAATATAATGGAATAACAAGTATGAGAATAAAACCAAATGAAAGATAAAATAAATAGTTGAACAATTAGAGACCAAAAAATACCAGCAACTGGCCACAAAAAAAAATCCATTTCATATATTTATATTATATATATTATATTAGTTACATATTGGCCACAAATATCGGCATTACATAACCGGTCACGAAAAAATACATCGGTGTAATATCGACAAAAAATAGGACGAACACGGACAAAATAGTGTCATAACCTATCTAACTAGCTTAATGATAGTGAATCATCTTCAAATTCTTCAAGGACTTCAAATTCTTGTTTTGGTTTTTCCGGAGTACGAGTGTCACAAAAAAATTGGATTGAGCTTGTGGTAGTAAATCCGCAAGTGCACGGTTTACCGATGTAGTAATAAAGAGTATCGTTTCGATAGGGAGTTATGAATTTAATTAACTTTTAACAATGATTGGAATGAAAGTTTTAAAAGTTAAAAGGTTTGATTTTTGTTTTGAAAGAATAATAATAAAAATAAAAGCGCCTTGGGATTATTGGTTCATCTTGATGACAAACCCTTCACAAACCAAACCCTAAACCTAGAACTTTATATTGAACCTACTTTCTAAAGACAAGTTTCTCTTAAGCCTATAACATCTCCTTTTAGTTTCAGTGAGTGTATTCCTCTAGCAACCACGCCTATTCTCATGGTTGATTGCTATTGGAATCCTTGAAGAACGAAACTTTATTTGTCTCAAGGTTTGCTAGACTATTCTTATGTTTCGCAACCCTTGTCTAGTTTCACTTGTTCCAATATCAAAACTTCTTCTTTCGATGCTTCACTTTGATATTTGTGATGATGAATTAGCAAGTACTAACTCTCCGATGTCGCTTTATGAGTTTGATACTTGTTAATTCATTATAAAAACGGTGAAATTAGATTAGAAAGTAGATTTATATAAAATTAGGGTTCGAGGCTTGGTTTGATTAGGATTAGGTCATTAGACTCATCCAACAATCCCAAGACAAAGAAGTCTACTCACTCACGTTCATTGTAGACATAGAGGGGAAGAAGAAGAAGAAGAAGAACATAAATAAAATAAAGAAAATAAAGATGAACTTTTATTCAAAGAAACAATTATCACTTATTATTTCCAAGAACAAAAGATGATTTTACAAACTAGATGGCTGCTCTATTTATAGTCTAACATTGACTTGAGCCCCAAGAATTAAATCACTAAAGTGTTGCACAAGAAATCATGGACTCTAGGTCAGAAATACTAAAATAGGCAGCTTGTCAAAGAAGCAAAAGCAGCAAAAGGACAAAAAGGGGCGCGCCTATGCTATATTTTGGTACAAGATCTTCAATTTCTTTGCACAAGATACTTTTGTATAAGATCTTCATATTTTTGGCACGAATCAGCTCCAATTCTCCTTTCTTTTGCTCCAAGACTCAATCTTTTGAATATTTGTTCCTGAAATAAAATAACTTGCAATTGAAGTAAAATAGCTCTAAAAGGAAATAAAAACATATTAAATCTAAATAAAATAAACTCAAATATTATATTAAAAATAACTAATTATCGACTCATTATTGACTCATCAAAAACCCATCAGGGTCAGGAGCTCCCTCTTTATTCAAAGCAAACACTGCATCATGGATTTCAAAAGCAGTAGGAGCAATAGTCCACATATTGTTTGTTTGCTGGTTCACCAAAATGGGGATTGTTTCCTCCACCAAATTGCTAACCTGAAAAACATATGAAGATCACAAAATATTTTTAAAATGGTTAGTAATATGTTCTGCAATATGCTCAGGCTCTTGTAACATATTGTCACCATCTTTAAGGTAAGATATGGTTTTGGTTGAGTTTTGGATTCTGGAGACTTTATGGAAGTATCTAGTGTTTCTGTCACCTTCTAAATACCAGTTGATTTTAGCTTTTTCACACCAGAAGGTTTCTTTAATGTCTAGAGCTTTGTGAAGGTTCAATTGAGCTTGCTTCTCTTGATAAAAAAGTTAGTCGTTGTTATCGTTCCTGTTAATTTCTTCTTGGATAACATTTAACTTTTGTTCACCTTCTTTCACTAACACATGGATATTTCCAAAAACTTCTTTGTTCCATGTCTTTAGTTTCTCTTTTATTAGCTTGAGCTTTGGTGATAAAATGTACATTAGGCAACCATAAATTATAGAGCTTTAGATGTTTTCAACAATGTTGTGACAATCATCATGTAAAGACTATATTTTCATAAATCTAAATTGAGATGCAATACTTTGAGAGCTGGTGTGAAATTATAAGAGAAGAGGAAAATGATCATAATGCAATTTGGTTAGGGTTTAGACTGAGATGGAGGAACACATATCAATCCAGGCATGATTACAGATTGCTCTATCCAATCTTCTCTCAGTTAGTCTTCTACCTATTCTTCCATTGGACCAAGTGAAGAAAGCACCATAGGTTGGCAGGTGAATCAGGTTGTTGGTATCATTCCAATTGACAAAATCATCAATGGGGGATCTAGCAGGTGTAATACATCGTCTATGTTCATGTGCTCCTATAATGGAATTAAAATATCCAATATAACATTAGGGAATGTTATATTGAGACTGAATAAAGTGTAAATCATTCCATAGATCTCTTCTAGACAAACTAGAGGTTGAAGCATACACATCAGATATACCAAAAGTAAGGTGATTATCAGTAAGAGAAAAGCTAACATGTTGGTTTGTTATGGACAAAATGGTTGGGTTATGGTTAATCTTACATATACACCGTAAATTAGGAAGCAAGTGTTGTCTGTTGTTTAGAGCAAACAGTTTGAGACCTAACCCATGAAGCCAGTTGATAGGGAACTTGCTAAAATCCATCCAAGGTTCAGCTAGTAAAACAAAGTCAGATTTATGAGTTTTATGAAATTTTTAAGGGCTAATCTTGTAGGGAGTTAGCCAAACCCCCAAGGTTCAAGAAAAGACCCTTCATCTGAAAGGTTTGTTTTGAACAATCCTAGACCTAATATTATACTTACTTTTGGTTCCAGAGGAATATGATTTATGTTGTTTTTTCTTGTGAGTAACAAGCTTGAAACATGAGTCTTCAATGTTTTGTTGGTTTTCCAACATGGGGGATTCATCAACAATTCTTTCATTTTCTTGCTTTCTTAGCACTTCTTCTTGTTCTTGGTCAGCTAGATTAGCCCAAGATTCATGTAGAAACTCCATGTACTTTTGATCTCTGATTGGAGTATTTGGGATATCTTCTTGTTCTGTAGAATTGTGTGCTTCATCATTGGTGAGTTTTGCATCAACAAACTCAGATGCTTGTGAACTCTCTTCATCATTGCTGATGAAGTTAACTTGAACATTCTCATTTTCAACTTTAGGAAACTTGTCAGGACTCTTCCCAGGGCTCACCTTACTCCCCAACAACCTAATGAGCTCCATTGAGGCTTTAACTTCTCTCTTAAGGCAACATTTGTCAACGGAGTCACGCCCTTTGGCCAAATCACTCTAGCATGCACATTGTTCTTGCACGCGTCCGTTCCTTTGACGTATTCTTCTTATGGGATCGTTATTGCTCAACGATTACCTTTCACACTGGGTTTTGGAAGCTGGCTAAGAGGTATATCACAGTCATTGTTCAATGCTTAGGCGGATGTCTTTTGTTTGGTAATATTAGGTTTAGGGTTGGATCTTGGGCGATCGAGGGTTCATTGCCATCAACAAGGCAGAACCAAAGGATTAAGACCGGTTTTGTTATCATCAGAGCAGTTTTGGTACAAGCGGTGGTGATGGGAGGGTTAGATGAGGGTGACGATGAACAATGCATCTTTCAATAGCCAGAACATATTTTTTGACGAACTGAATATTTATCCATGAGTTTAAATTTAATGTACAGTCGATATCATTTTTGGTATTTCAAAATAATAATGACCCACTGTATTTTTTAGTTACACCTTGTAGCATCTATAAAGTCATGATTAATCACTGTAATTTTGATATACAACCGTGGCACCAAACACAAACTTAGGATTCCCCACTTCTCCATGTGTGCGAAACTAACAAAAATAATAATAATACACCAATCCAATATTCAAGTTTTTTTTTAAGGGATTCCAATATTCAAGTTAGTTTTAGTTTTTTTTTTTTTTAATCCAAAATTATATGGCAATTTCTTTTCCCACCCTCCCAATATTTTCGTGCATCCTATTTGGATTATAAAATTCAAAATCATGAAGGATTTCTAAACGTGTTTTGAAGGGTGTTTAACGCTGTTCGGATTATAAAATCTGAAATTTATAGAGCACGTGAGAAACTAGTATCTTGGAAAAAAGAAATTGTCATTTTATATTCGAAGTTTGCTTTTCTCACGTAAAAAATTGCTTCCTCCCACCTCAAAAATACCAAAATACTTATAGACAATTAACTACTGCTCACTAACAAAGTCCAACAACAGTTAACTGCCGCTAATTCATTTAACAAACAACAATTAATTGTTGTTGAGGATAATTTGATATTTTCAAGGAGTGAGAAAACAATTTTTAATGTGAAAAGAGCAATTTACTTTATATTCAGAATAATAAAGATCAATGTAGTCCATATATCTGGGCTAACTAAGATTAAGCCCATTTATTTCAGTATCCACGTTATTTTTACGGTGGATGATACAACAGAGAATCACTACCCAATTGAGATATATACTAAATACAAAACCCTAGCTTCTGCTGCCTCATTGCTTCTTACATCTCTGAAGCAGCGATTCAAGCAGGTATGCAAAACCCTAATTAATATTCTTTCATTATTTGATTTAATTTGATGTTGATTTTGTAGTACCACAATTTTACCTTTATATTATGCTTCTGATTGAAACCATTTTTGTTTATTAATTTTGTTCTTCTTCTCTCGATCTGGTTTCATAAAAGGTGAAGCTTTGAACTGAGTTATGAACCTAAAGATTTGATTTTTTTGGGATTCAGCGTTTTTCTGAGTGAAATACAAAGATGGGTCGAACTGTGTTTTTTGGAAATGAAGCTTGTTTTGTAATCGAAATTAGGGTTAAGCCTTGTAGTAATTTATTTTGTTTATTCGTTGAATTTCAATTTTATTTGATTTTCTAATATCGTATGGTGTAAAATTTAGATTATTTTCTTGACCAAAAAAAAATTTAGATTATTTTTTGTTAGTTTTTATCATGCTCATAGGGACCCCAATAAGTTGTGTTGGATTAAGGGCTGTTGTTGGTTGGCTTGTTTTTGTGCTTATGAAAAATAGTTTATGCAAATAAATCACCTTTGTTAATTCATATTTTCTCACTAACGAAAATTGTATTTTCATAATTTCTTGACGGGTTTATGAATAATACTTAAAAGCTTATTTATTTGCATAAGCCACCTTGCATATGCTCAAAACAAGTCTAAAAGTGTTTTCTGTTTAGATCTCTGCTGTTTTTCTTTTGTATATATTCTTATAATTTTTTTTATTATCTGTGTCCCTTTGTTTTGTGTAATTGATTAGTATTAGTATTCTTATATAATTTTTTCATGTGTCTTGTAGAGACAAGATGGCCGTTCCATTGCTCACCAAGAAGATTGTGAAGAAGCGTGTCAAGAGGTTCATCAGGCCACAAAGTGACAGGAGAATATGTGTGAAGGTATGTGAGAATAGATTAGCTTTCAAAAATGGTAGAGATTTTCACTGTATATATTTTTTAGCTGCAAACTATGTTTTATCAAATGATTTAGTGTGTTTGGAAAACTGTTGGATAGGCCTTCGTGGTATGTTTGAGCTTTTATCAAAAAGGTTCATGTATGTATGTTTGAGCTTTCTTAAGCTAACTCATTAATACACATGAACACTTGTAGATTGAATGTTATAATTTCAGGGTAAATCGAAATGCTTTCCATTTATTACACTCATGTACCTAATTATTTTTGCTGAAAACGTGATGTACAAATTATAGACTAAATCAAAATGTTTTCCATTTGTTACACTCATTTACCTAATTATTTTTGCTGAAAATGTAATGTACAAATTACAGACTAAAGTTATTGTGTCATTTCCATATTTTGTCGGTGTAGCAATTTTCTAGTGCATTTTATGATACAAAAACATCGCTTATGTTCCTACCTACTCCTTCCTACCTACTCCTACTGATTCCTGTTATCTGTTATTTTTTACTTCCATTTTATTTGTTGTTCTGTATATGCTGGTTGAATATTTTGTGCACATTGATTCTGTGTGTTTATAATATACTGACCTTGTAACTGTTGTGGTATGCAGCAAAGCTGGCGCAGGCCAAAGGGTATTGATTCACGAGTTAGGAGAAAATTCAAAGGAGTTACTTTGATGCCTAACATTGGATACGGCTCAGACAAGAAGACCCGCCACTATTTGCCTAATGGATTCAAGAAGTTTGTCGTGCACAATGTCCAGGACCTGGAACTTTTGATGATGCACAACAGGTAACTGGTTTTAGTTTGCATCCTGATTCTTAATCTCATTGTCTCTTAGTAGCCATATTCTGACATTTACATGAACAAACCTCAGGACATACTGTGCTGAGATTGCACACAATGTGTCAACCAGGAAAAGGAAGGACATTGTTGAACGTGCAGCACAATTGGATGTTGTTGTCACCAACAAGCTGGCCAGGTTGCGCAGTCAAGAAGACGAGTGATTGCTTTTGCAATGTCAAATCATTTTTGCTTTTGTTGTTTATGGTATGAACATGGCAGACAATTGTTCTCAGGATTGTTGTCTAATGGATTATTACCGTGTTTGAATCCCAGAGTTTTTTGTGTTGAATACTTGAGTTATAATTTGTTTAGAGTATTTTGGCACATTCATATTAATAGTCATCTTAATTCTCTCTTATTATATTCTAGCTCTGATGAAATATTGCAGTTTTAATTGCTTTTTGTTCCGCTTGTTTTTGATTTGTGACGGGTATAATGCTATCTATTTTCAAAGTAGTCTGTCATTCATACTAATGAATTCTTTGGCAAAACCTAGCCCTTGAAATCATCATTTATTGCTTGATGTGCCTACAATGTT
>Ga0228711_1010789_pt1 | contig 11888 bp, 3 predicted proteins | sample MedpolnodulmetaG_2_FD_177996 | JGI IMG/M metagenome (GOLD analysis project Ga0228711, IMG submission 177996) | Root nodule microbial communities from Medicago polymorpha collected in Santa Monica, California, United States - brown nodules | ecosystem: Host-associated > Plants > Roots > Nodule...
TCTTTCTTCTTGTTTGGATCCATTGCAATTGTTTCGAAAGAAGCTGGATGTTCAAAAATCACATGATTCCATTTACCACTCTTAACATCATACTCACTCACTATCACATGTGCAATTTATTTACCTCTTACTGAGAAGGTAAAATCTTTTGTCAAATACCCGTTTATTATACTCGTGGATACCCGTTTAACTACCCGTCTCATATCCGTGATGAATTTTACCTACGGGTATCCGTGGACATGAGTATTTTTGCCACCCTTAATTAATGTAAATATTTTTTACGCTATCAATCCATAGTAACCATCATATTATTAAAAACATTTAACTTATACCACAATCACTTCTAAGTCTCACATATGATTGATTGTGATATGCTTAGGATAGACAGATACATGTAGAGTGGAGTGAGGATTGTTGCCCCCACAAAGAAAAACAAATGGTTTATAAAATGTTTAATCATTTTTATTTGACCCATAAACAAATAAGTTGCATTGATGCAGAATTTTGAATTTCTCTTATATTAGGTCATATAATTTTTCTTATTCGGCGGTTCTATCAAATTGAATTCTAAATATGAGTTTTTCTTTGGCAGGAATGGCAACTATTTGGTGTAGAATCAAAATAGAGCAATTGGGTTTTCAGGTTTTGCAGTTTTGAACCAATTGGTAAATTTGCTCGACTGGTGGTTGTTAAATATTTTTTTGGAAAAGTTTTTAGCTTTAGTTAAAAATTGTTTAAGAATTAAACAGGCTGTGAGTTTCTGTTTCATATAGTTTCTGACATGAGATGATGTATTTTTAACCAACTATTTGTTCACGATGTTTAACTCTGTATTTCATTTTTTTTTTCCCTTACTTATGGTGGTTGTTTTGGTTTTTGTTCTAATCATGGCAAATAATTTGAGTTTGGTGTTTCAAAGTTAGCTTGAAAATCTATAGAAAGAGACTACGAGAACATTGAATTCACTTGCTTATTGAATCTTCTTAGAGTTTGTTGTTCTATGTTAAAAAAAAATTTAAAACCACTACCATATTGTGGTAGAATATTTCTCTCAAATCTGAAGCATTATGAATGCTATGGCATTATTTTGACTGTCACAGTATGAAGATGTTGATTGCTCATCTATTGTTAAAGCCTATGGTTTGCTTCTTTTTTTCAATGTTTACTTTGTTAGTTCATGTGAAATTAACTACTTAAAATGTCATACAGAAAATGGCAAGAGATGAAGCAACTTGACAATTAAAAGAACAAGGAATATAACTTTCTGCTACAATACAAATAGTATCAGTTGCAACCAAACACACTTGCAAGCTTCACCTAAAGGTAATTAAAGAATATTTTAGCAATCAATTCTCTTTTTCTCTTCATCAAACGTTAGTGTCAATGACATTGGGAAAATGATGACTTTATTTTTACATTTGGACAATAAGCATATGACTGTTGAAGACTTTACAGCGTTGTTCACCTTGGATAATTGTGGCAGATGGCGACATTCTCCATGTTTGGGCAATAAACTGACATAGCATCTACTATTCATGTACTGCTATTGGCATCTACATAGCATTTCTTGTGCTTTTAGGTGCATTTTCATTGAATAAAGTTATTTCTTTGCTTCTCCAAAAAATAAAAATGTCATAGATGTATAGTAAGTACATGCTCCTAATAAATCAGGGATATTCAATTTTGTTTGTGCCCTTTGTGAATTTTATTTTTTAGATAATAGTAAGTTCTCCATCTACCCAAAAATAAATTTTATTGTTTGCGCCCTTTTGTGAATTTTATTTGAACTCATTTAATGTCACACTCTTGCATTTACATTTATTAAGACAACAATAAGGTTGTCTATCCCTTCTTTTTCTTATTCTTGGAATGATAGTAAACATTGCATCCTATATTATTTTATTTTATTTAAATTTGTACATTGGCATGATATACCGACGATAGACGAATGATGATATATGGAAATGTTTAATGGAAGTTTTGCGTTTAGCTATTTTATTCTAATTAGCTTTTATTGAATTAATCCATAATCTTATATTTCATTTCCTGTAATGTATTTGCTTTAGATATTGGCTTTTCACAAGTTCCATTAGACTGTTTATCTTTTGTTATAAACGAATAAGCCATTAGTCTCTCTATGTCTTTCTACAATAATAGGGTATTCATTTATATTGTAGTGAATTCTATTACAGTATAAGGAAGAAACTCAAGTGATTTTTGTTTAATGCAGGTATTGTAGCGTTTAGCCTCTCTACTATTGCCACAAAAGGAATGACCAAGAATATCTAAAACAGGATAAGGAAGAAACTCAGCTTAAGGATTTTTGTTTTCAATACCCTCTCTTATGTGTTCCTGACTAATTGATTTTGCCATCTCAAGTGACACTATTGCAAGCTCTCTATTGTTGCTATAAATTGAAGAATGAGATGGTTACAGTAAAGGTTCCATTGTCATTACATATTGAAGAATTGAACGTGAGTAATTGGCATGAGAAAATAAATTTATTGTAAAAATTTGACTTGGCCCTTTGTGAAATGTGGGAAAAGATTTATTTTGTATTAAATGTATTAACAACAAAATTCATAAATTGACAAAAAGTAATTATTTACGTCTTATGAATAGAACCAAAAAAAGTCGTGACTCGGGTTCGAACCCGAGACCTCACAATTGTTTGTGAGTTTAATTTTAGTGGTTTACCAATTCATCTGAAGACCAAAAAAAAATAGAACCAAAAAAATGTAATGGATCATATTGCAATATATTAGCTTCTCCGTTGTTTATGCCCTGGACGGCAACATGGGTAAAAGTTCTAGTCAATTTTAAATGTTATATACTATTGACCAATCAGTATATAAAGCACTTGTGGACATATAAATAGTACTCCAAGTGCTATCGGACATTGATACCTTAATGTACAATTAAACATTAATGTCAAAAAAATATTTGGTAATTTTTTTTTTGCCAAATAGTACACCAATATTTAGGTGTTGCTTTAAGCTCCATAAATATAGGTAAAAAAAATATGAAGATCAAATATTGGTAAAAAAAAAATATGAATTGAGATTAAAATTGCAACTGTAAAAATAGAAGACCAACAAATTGAATTGAAAAAAGAGCAACTGTTTTTGCGGGTGTAATAAAACATAAGATTAAAAATACAATTAAACAAAAAATAAACTATGTAGAGAAGTTTTCAATTAATTTGCTAAAAAAAGTGAGTTTAGTTTAGTTGGTAAGGTCTCAAACCCTATTATTGCTGACTGTGTATGTCCGTCCACTGTAAGTTTTAAAACTACAAGATTGTTATTGTCTTTAATATATCATTTTATATTGAAAAAGTCAAGAATTGTGCAGAAAGAAGATAGCTATGAAGATTTGCAGGTTGAGATCTCTGTTTTGTTCTATAGCCAAATGCAGTTTCTCTTCAATCAATCATGACTTGCAGGTTTGTACTCTCTTGTTTTGTAAATTTATTATTATAGTTTTGTTATCTTAGCTGATACTATATATATATATACAGAATGTTGGATTCATTGGCCTTGGAAACATGGGATCCCGAATGGCGAATAATTTAATCAAAGCTGGATTCAAACTTAGAGTTCATGACAAGTAAGTAATTATAATGTTTTAAACCTCTTCTTCAACCATAGCAATTGATTTGAACATGTGCACACATCTGTACAATATTGGCAGAAACTCTGATGTTCTCGAGATGTTCTCTCGGATGGGGGTTCCTACAATGAAAACACCATATCAAGTTTCACAAGAAAGTGATATTGTAATTACAATGTTACCTTCTTCTGCCCATGTGAGTGTACTTCTGCAACTACTCATTCTTTCAACTATGAAACTAAAATCTTAGATTGCAAGTTTGAATGAATTTATGTAGGTAATTGATGTTTACACTGGACCAGATGGTTTGCTTCATGGTGGGAAACGCATAAGGCCATGGTTATTCATAGATTCATCCACTATTGATCCACAAACATCAAGAAATCTTTCTGCTACAATATCTAATTATATTCTAAGGGAAAAGAAAGGTAACATAAATGAAATGTCGTCCAAGTAAACTGCATTTAACTTCAATTGCATGTGTGAATTCATTATTCTTTCTAGTTCCTTGACAATTTATGAGAATGTCTTTTCACTTGTGTATAGTGTGCTGAATTAATTACTCCTTTAAATGTTGCGGTGCTGAATGATTATACGCTGACGCTGTGTAGGTGATTGGGAAAAGCCTGTCAAGTTGGATGCTCCTGTATCTGGAAGTATAATTGCGGCAGAAGCTGGGACACTTACTTTCATGGTATTGCTTCTGTTTTATTCCAACACACATAATAACAATACAATTTTGGTACTAGTTGTAGGTTGAAAGACCGAGCATTTGATCCTTGAAACTAGAAGAATACTAATCTTTCCGGTTCTTGTTGGATTTTGTGAATTGAAATATTTTTGGAAAATCAATGGTCAGTGACATCAAAATGGCCCTCAAATGATTTTTGTGGTCTATGAATGATATCGATATAATCCTGGTTCACAGAAACTTTTGAAATATTTTGATATAAAAATTATCATTGGACGACCAAATTGGTGTAATAGTCTTTCAAGGACCAAATTGGTACTCCTAAGACCAAAATGGGGGTGCTTACTGTAATATTTGGTATACTTTTCTCAATTAGATATTCAATTTTAATGCAAACCATTCCACAATATTATTAGTAATGCATTAAAAATCATGATCAATTAGTTAACAAAGGCGGTGATGTACGACCTTGCATGATAATTAGGTAACATTGATATAACAGTTGCGGCAAAATTCTGGATTTTTGGCATAATAATTTGTATTAAACAAGATATGGAATTTCCCCAGGTTGGTGGCTCAGAGGAAGCATTTCTCACCGCAAAATCTTTATTCCTTTCAATGGGTAAAAGTACAATATATTGTGGCGAAGCAGGGAGTGGTTCTGTAAGTAACAGAGTTCAAATTGGATGGAGCTATTAGTACTCTTGGTTACTTATATACTGTAAGTCGTTTTACTTATATTTTGTCTTTGGTTTTTGTTATTAGGCAGCAAAAATCTGTAATAATCTGGCTTTGGCTGTGAGCATGCTGGGAATATCAGAAGCCCTTGCTCTAGGCCAATCACTAGGTGTTGCTGCAAGTACCTTGACAGAGATATTTAACTGCTCCAGCGCTCGCTGTTGGAGTAGGTATGCAGCTCTTTTCTCTCTCTCACAATTCAGAATGACAAGTAGCTGCAGGACTATTGTGTATTTGTCTGCATTTATTTTATAGGCAAATGTTTGAACCATGCATTTCCTGCTTAAAACTCCTTTGGTCTGCATCTTTAATAATATATATTGTAGCAAAAGTTGTTAGAAGTATGAGTTTTCCCTAATTCAGTAGAAAGTACCATATAGTTCAAAATGCCGTAAGGTTGAAGAACTTTATTTGGAACAAAAAACTAGTTGCATAGAGAGCTTCCACTACAAGTGACCTTTCCAAGAGTTTTTTAATCACTTCTGATTTATTAGTATAACATTCATAATATTTTGCATACGTAACATATTTTGCATGTGTAGCATAGCTATCTAACAATCTTAAGGAACTTTTTAGATTTAATGTTTTAGTACTTTGATGGTCAAATTAATAGATTATAGTTGCATTATCATAGTGATGCTTACAACCCGGTTCCTGGACTGATGGAAGGGGTGCCTTCTTCAAAGGATTATAATGGAGGATTTGCATCCAAGCTTATGGTAAGCAACGGAGATTTAATTCGACTTAATAGATTATAGTTGCATTATTACAGTGATGTTTTAGTGCTTTGATTTGTCCACTGTGTTGTAGTAATTTATTTCACATTTTCTGATTCATGCTAGTGTCCTGATGAATTTCAAAATTAAATTTAAGTTGGTACTGCTAGTTCTCTTCGATGAAATTCATTTAATCTTTATTGAAGAGAAATAATAAATCTCAATATGAAATGATGTCACTGTGGGCGTGCTTTATGTTCTATCTTATTGAGCTAAAAACTTTGTACTTCAAGAAATTTTTTACTTAATGCACTATTATTTTTTGGAAAATGTTAACCGATGCCCCCGGGGCACTAGTTAAGGAATTATAAAAGAAATGTTTTCTCGAAAATAGTGTATTTTATATTTTGAAACTTGAAAAAGTGTTGATTTTAATGCTAACTTTGCTTTTTCTTTCCAATTTTGGCTACTTAACTAGTGCCCTAACTAGTGCCCTCGGGGCACTGGTTAACATGACCCTTATTTTTTTTGACAGCATTTTGCAATCTCCAATATTAATGATGTAGTCTTTTGCTGCTTCTCTCTTTTACTTTTAACTATTTTCATTTTGGTCCTTGTGATTTGTTGTACATTTCTTGTGAGCCGTTATATTTAGTTCTTTGAAACTGTGTTGGGTTTCAGTACAAACACTTCAACGTAAGTTTATGACATTGACACACTGGTTACATATAATCACTTCTAATTTCTCAAGCTATTACGGATTTCAACATGTCAGTGATGATTTTTATATGGCTTACAAAATAACAGGGTAAGGGTTTTTTTTTTCAAATGAAAAGACATGTTTGTACATCAAAATATTAAGACTATTGTGATTACTTTTTTCTTCTAGTTATTAACTTTATTGTTTTATTGTCTGTTAGCCTGAAGTTTGATAAACCGTATTAGTTTGCTTTAAATTGAATTTTAGGTTGTTAACAAGACAAAGTGAATGAATGTTTGCCTCAGGCCAAAGACTTGAACCTAGCAGTAGAATCAGCTAAGCTGGCTGGATGTAAATACCCACTAACATCTCAAGCTCAAAAAATGTAAGTTCCTTTACTTGCATAATAACCTAAGTATGTCATGACAAGTCTCTTGATTTTAATCCAATGTGAGAACTATGCTGCTAAGTTGTAAGGACTTTTCTATAATAGCAACTTGAACATAAAACTTGGATGTCCTAAATTTGTTTACCAATGTATTTGGTTTTGTACAGATACACTGAGCTCTGCAATGGTGGCCATGATGCGAAAGACTTTTCATGTGCTTTTCGTCATTTTTACTCAGGAATGGACGAGCCTCATGACAACTAAACTATATTATGTTACATACAATTACAATGTATCTCCTGTAATTATTTTCCTTCTTGTATGTCAAAACAATAGATTGAGTTCAATGAAATTGAAAAACACTTTCCTACTTTTGTTTTGCAATTACAAGTAACTTCTGAATAGCCTTATCTCAGAGTAATTCTGAATGCAAGCAATTATGAAAACATGAATACAATAAACAGGTTTTGGTCAAAAATGAATTGCTGATCCCAAAGGCAGTTTGACTATAAATTAAAAATCCATACATCAATGTAATCCAAAACAAAACAAAAATCCAACATAATGTATTTAATGGAGAAAACTAGAAAAAACAAAAACAAAAACTTCTCCACACACAAAACTTGGGCCAGCACATTATCCTTGGCAATGTCAAAATTTCCAATCATCTATAACAATAAGGGCATACTGCAAAACAGAGAAACACACATATTATTAGCAGAATGAATTTACTAAAAAAAAAAAGCAGAATTTAAAAAGATACAAAGGGAGACAATTCTTTTTACAAGGGAAAAAAAAGGCATATAGTTGCAGTACCCCATACTTTTTCAATTGTGCGATATTAACCCCCCTAGTTTCACAATCAACAAAAACAATACAGCACAGCCGATACACAATGACCCAAACCAGCCTTTTCATCCTCATATGCAATTTATCGTTTTTCATATGATGAATTAGAAACATAAGAAGAGCTAGCAGAGTTATTCGAAAATTCCACCATGAAATTTGGTTAAACATCTGCAATTTAAAATGCCACATCAGCATTCTCTAGTTAACATTTGGTCAAAATATGATTGGGGGACTATGAAATTAGAAAAGGGGTAAACTAGGGGGCCAAAATCGCACATTTGAAACCAGAGGAGTTAAAATCGCACAATTAGAAAATTAGAGGGGGAAAATTTGCAATTAAGCCAAAAAAAATTATACCACTGATTCAAATTAACATCATATAACAACTACTATATAATAGCTGCAAATATTTTTATACCACCAATTCAAATTAACATCACATAAAGGATTTACCTGGTTAAACATTTTTGTAGCTTGCCTCCACACTTAGACTTTCAGGTTGTCTTTCCATATGCTTTAAGTCTTGACTCGGACAACTTTAATTTAGACTTGTTTTCCCTTCTCTTCGCTTTCCTTGATTTTGATTCTTCTGTCTTAGCTTTTTCATCCTCCACGACACCACTGTTTGATGAAGTTGACTTGCTAGAATCAGCCTTGGGCTTCTTATTTCTCTTCTTATCCAAACTTGCTATGTTTGCTTTTTCTTCCTCCACAACATTGTTTGAAGTTAACTTGCTAGAATCAACCTTAGTTGATTTGCTAGAATCAACCTTTGACCTCTTATTTTTCTTCTTACCCAAACTTGCTGCACGAAGGATCTCCTTAGCCCTCATCTTCAGCATGTATCTTTTTTGTTTGCTAAGCTTCAATTCCTCTTCTTGGTAAGGAGCAAGTTTTTTCAAGGAAATATGTTGATTCAGTTCTTTATCATCGATCAATAGTATCTCTGGAGTATCCAGGCCAAATCTGTTAGGTTTTGTTTTGGTATACTTGAATCTTGTCTTCAGATCCCCAACTGTGTCCTCATAATCTAATTTATAAAACTCATCCATCATTATTTGTCTTGCTTTCTCCAAAAGTGCAGTTTTACGCTTCCTCTTCCGACTACTACCTTCCTCCGGAATGTCCTCTTTTTCAGTTTCTCCTTCCATGAGATCATCATCACTAGGATTTTCAATCTTTGCTTTCAATGCTTTTTCTCTTGCAGCCAAAAACCCACCATCAGATCCACATTCATCCCAATCTTTAGGAAGCCCAAGTAAATCATCCTCTTTTTCAAAATCTGGCTTCTCCATGTCTTCTTCACCCTCACTACAAAAATCAGGGTCAACATCCTCTTCGTTATAATACTTCGCATCAAATGCTTTCTTCATCATTCTGTCATATTCCTCTGGGTCAAACTCCTTTTCTAATTCTGCAGTAGACAAAGGGATAATATCATCATCATTGATCCCTGCAATCTTCTTTATCTTTTTAAATTTCTCTTGTATCTCTTGCATCTTCACATTCTTTAAATGTTTCAACTCCTCATCCCTTTCCTTTTGTCGTATAGCCTCTCTCTCCTCTTTGCTCTTTCTCTGCTCTTTCCTTGAATTTGTCTTTTTCCTCACCGAACCCTCCACCTTACGAGCATGACCCAGGACTCTATCCCCTGGATTTTCCTGAAAACTAACTTCATACTCTTCCTGCCTCTCAATTTCCATCTCATCGTCTGAAATCTCTTGCAAATCCTCCTCTCCAACATTCAAATTCTCCGCATTCTTGTCTACCCACATTTTGTTCTTGAAATAGTTTTTTAGAAATAAAGAATTTTCGTTTGAATCATCAAAATATGCATCCAGTTTCTCCTCAAATTCCTCATCTTCACTCTCTACTTTGTCTTCACCTGTCTTCTCCTTTAAGGTGAGAAAATCCTCATCTCCCACGCCATCCTTTTCTGCTGCTTTCAGAAAAGCCTGTTTCAACTCCTCTTGCTCATCAGCATAAGTCTTCTTACCACCGTTTGATATACCTTTCACATTTGTTTCATCCTCTTTATCACCAAAATCTGGTCCCTCCTCAATCAAATGCTTTGCCACCACATCCTTCAAAAACATCGACTTTTTCTCCTTATCTTTACTCTTCTCATCATCACTTTCATCTTCACTACTATGATCTGATTCAAAAAGCTTAACATCCTTTTGCTTAAGAACAGGATCTTTCTTCTTCACCTTAATCAAAGCATCAAAAAATTCCTTGTCACTCTTAGAGTTGAAATTGTTCACATCGTCATCATCAGAAGATTCAGACTCAGATTCATCATCTTCCGAGTGTGAAGGTGAACCAATAACCCCCTTCTTTTTCAATTCTTGATAACGCTGGAGATCCTCTCGCCTCTTGTTGTGCTCAAACCTACGAGCATATTCCTCGTCTATCTTGATATTTGAGATATCTTCATTTTCTGAATCACTGCCGTCAAAAATGTTCTGAGTCATTCCTTACACTGTGACAACACCGACTACAACAATTTAATCCTCCGAAGATACGAGCTGCATACAATTGAAAACAAATATTCAACAAGCAATTATTAGGTTATAAATGAAATTTAACAAAGCTAAGGAACAGAGCCAATCAAGAAACAATAAAACACCAATTATTTTATTTTTGAAAATAAAATCCGAACTCCGGTCAGTGAATGAAGTATACAATATTTCAAAACTTAAATGGTATTGCACCGACAGTGTGATCATCCAATAAGAAACCATCAACCTGCCCTGTCATACAACTAATTTAAAAATATCTTGCAATTTAGCGGAATACAAGATGCTCATTGGTTGTCATTGTAAAGATATTTTAGACAGTTAGTGCATCTCTTAATTCCTCATGTTATGAGATGCATCGACAGTATACGATATTTCAAAAGTAAGTTTAATGGTATTGCACTCACAGTGTGATCATCCAATAAGAACCCATCAATCTGCCCAGTCAGTCATACAACTAATTTCAAAATATCTTTGCAATATAGCAGAAGGCAACAGAGATGCTCATTGGATGTCGGTGTAAAATTATTTCACACTGTCAGTGCATATTCTATATTCTCATAACACAAGTAATGCAGAAGGCAACAGAGAAGAAACAATAGCCAAAGCTAGCAGCCGAAACCAATACAAATAAACAGCCCTGCTACCATAGCAGAACCGTACAAAAGACCCAGCCAGCCTGATGCTAATCTACCAAAAAATACAATTAATCTGAGCAACAATAAAAATCGAAAAAAATGAAGCATTTAATGGAATAAGAATATCTGAACAAAAGAACAAGGAGAAGGTACCTTTCGGAGAAGGTGGTGGCGGAAGTAACGGCGCTTTCCGGCTACCCTTTGGTTTTTCAGGGGAGCTGCTGCGTTTTGTTGATTTAGGGTTTGTGTGAATCGTTTTTGTGTTTTAAACGATGGATGGACCTAAGGATTTGGGCTTTCAGCTTTAATATTTTATATTAGAGCAATGTTATACATCAAGAAAAAAATTCAAAAAATGACATGGCAGAATAATTACCCTTAAATTTTATCAAGAAATTGTCTTGAAATTAATGTTAGCCAATAAAATCTCTGTCTGACCGGAAATCATGGGGTGGTGGATGTTATGTATTTTTTTCTATGAAAGGTTAATAAATAAGATTGAAATCTAAGAATGATTATTGTGCTATGTCATTCTTGAATCTTTCTTAATAAAATCATTCCTGATATCTTGCATTTTCCTTTTATTTTTGAGAGATGCTAAATGGTGCCAAATTCTCTCTCACGAAAATTCACGAAATACAACTTACCAATAATGCTCTTGTCATGAGGACGACAATATTAAAGGGTCTGAGATTTTACAAAGCCATTACATTTGTTTGAAGAAACCGACAAGATTGGTAAAGAATAGATGCTTAGAAATTATATGATACTTAAATTCACGCTACAGTACTATGTAATGATTTACGGGGTGAATTGGATCATGATTCTAAGGGATTTTAAAAGACTTTTTCATCATGAAAAAGTCTTGTGATATTCAATCAAAACTTTTTTCAATCTAAAAAAAGTCTTATGTTATTCAATCAAGATTCTTTGTCATTTAAAAAAAGTCTTATGGTATTCAATCAAGACTCTTAATCACTTAAAAAAAGTCTAGTGGTATTCAAAATCATTCAAATTTGGAAGGATTGTTTAATAAA
>Ga0228711_1010790_pt1 | contig 11888 bp, 10 predicted proteins | sample MedpolnodulmetaG_2_FD_177996 | JGI IMG/M metagenome (GOLD analysis project Ga0228711, IMG submission 177996) | Root nodule microbial communities from Medicago polymorpha collected in Santa Monica, California, United States - brown nodules | ecosystem: Host-associated > Plants > Roots > Nodule...
CAAATATTTGTCACTGATAAAAAAAACACTATGAAAATATCATTCATGGATATATAAAAAAATATGGGAGTAGTATTTGCCATCGGTAAATCTAGAAAGAAAAAATAAACAAACAAGGAACACGTATTTGTGATTGATACATATAAAAAAGACAAAAAAAATTTTAGACAAATATAAAAGATAATGAAAATATTGATCCTTAATAAACATAAAAAAATAGGACACAAATTTGTCTTTGCAACATATGAAAACACAAACAATTTTTTAAAAAAATGAGATAAATGATTTTCTTTGATAAATCAAAATAAAATAAAATAAATTAGAGATTGAAAAATAGTAGTCTATCACTCGTGCATTACACGGATTAACACACTAATTTATAGAAAAATATAAGGCTACTAGCTACATGCAATTGCATGCATGCCACATGTCTAGTCATATTTGAAACTTCTTTAGCTAACTTGAATCTTCTTTTGCACACTTTCGGAAGTAGCTATTTGAATGTATATTTTCTCTTCTTTGAATTCTGTCTTGATGATCATTCCGGGCGTAATATTTATGATTTGAAGATTGCTTTTTTGACATTCACTGTGTCTTAGTAACACAAGTAAATGATCAAAAAATTCAGCGGCAGTTAACTGCCGTCGTGTTTTTTAGTTATAAGTCAGCGGTAGTTAACTACCGCTGGAGTATTTTAATTTTTTACTTATGTTTTTAGGAAGTATTGAAAATCAGAAAAACAATTGTCTTATGATTTTCGATGGTGTACTTCTTCGAATGTATATCCAATATAGCTTAAAGCAAACGCTTACATGAATAATGAGACAATTTCTTTTTAAGCACCTCTAAACTGCTCATTTTTCTGAAAATAGCTGGTCGAAAGTTACGACCCAATCAAATTTTACACAAAAAATAATTGATTGGGAGTTACAACCTAGTTGAGAACAAATTTGAGGTGTTTAAAGAGAAATTGACGAATGATGATGTGAATTTTTCTCAATGAACTCGACCATTCTTGCATAAATAAAAACTTGGGCAATCTGGTACATTTGTCTCATTTGTATGGATCTCAAACATTTTTGTTTTTCAAACTACAATGCGCGCACACCTCTTCAAAGTGTTGCATCGATATGTCAGACATATTTCGAACATCAACATGTATCATACACTTCTTAATGGTGTTTATTTTATATATAAAAAAAAAAATATGAACCGCATACATGTTGGTTACATCTTAGACATGTCACAAGACTGAGTCGACATCTGTTCTTGGTCAGACACTTCTCACACTTCTAATCCTACACTAGTGCGATAAATAGACAAGTAATGAAGGCAGGAATAGCTCTCTAATTTGTAACACAGTTGCAGCAATACGGCGCAACCTATGAAACCATATAGCTTAAAGCATTTGCTACTTCTCACTACAAAGGTCAAGAACTCAAGACAATGCAACAGACTGAACTTACAAATGGCATAACATTAACACATACTCATCAAAAGTTTGCAGATCAAATATACACAATTTTCTTTATCATGCTTTACTTGGGTATAAATGAATCGAAAAGCTTCGACAATACATTGTACAATAGAACTCGCTCCCTATTTTGATTACATAAATCAGTATACAGTGTAAAGAATCAACATAGTTGATGTAACTTCTAAACTTGCAGCTGAAATGGTATGCATTGATGAGTTGTTCCTAAAAGACAGTCATCAAAGGTAAAGAATGCTAGTGATATTACCACGGCATGCCTCTTATACAATGGTCCGAAATGATTGTCAAAAGTGCGTGACAACACTTATGATGCAGAATCCTCATTGTGATGAAGCAGCATTGCGTTGCATCAAGGTCGAGCATGGTTGCCACAGGCGTACATACATTGAATTATTTTCTTTATGCAGTATATGATGTATATTTATCTGAAAACTGTGAAATCAATCTTCTATTTTCGTTAAAACATGCTATAGAGGAGTAAAAGGTGAAGGGAATCCTTTGGCGTGTTGACTCTCCAGCTCAAGAATCATCAATGATTTCTGCCTCTGATATTTGTTTCTCTTGGCAGCTAGAGCTGCAAAAGAAGCCATAAAAACTTGACGATTAGCACAGGCTTCAAATATTCAAGGTCCATAAATACAACTTTTTATTCCAAAACTAAAACATATCCAGGCATATGGTGAAATTTAAACGGCTCAAAATAAACTTTTTACATGAAGGACAATACAAGAATTATGTCCGGAGCTATGTGCAAACCACTATAAAAGTATGATTACTACTTAGTTGACCCCAACCCGCTTTGAGATTTGACATTAAAGTTGATTGTTAGTATACTAAAATGTTGTCAAAATAATGAATCACTATAAAGGTATATGGTGCATGCACTAGAATGTTATCTTGCCACCTTGAGCACATTATGGATATATGAATTGAAGACTAGCATAATACACATAAATTCCCAATTAAAATCAGATTCAAGAAGGATGTCTTCAATGTTCATGCAAAGGCAGTTCCTTTGTCAGTACACGAAAAACAAACATCAATACAACACAAGAACCAAATCCTATATGTATAAAGCACAGGTGTATTTAACTATTTATACGCTGCAGCATGCATGTTTGACATCACTGTAGGTTTGTCAAAATCATGGTGGCTCACCGTGATTCTGAAATCCACCATGATACCAAACAAACAATTAGTAATGAAAAAACAGCTATTGGACGGTTAAACAAATAAAGCAACAGCATAGTCAGCCGTAGAAATAAATATAAACCACATTACCAGGAATAGTAAAAACAAAATGAAAGAAAGAAAAAACAGAATCTCATTCAAATTGTACTCACCCATTATTTCATGGGGTAGACCAAAGTCATAATCGTTCCTTTTCTTTCTGATGTAGATATATACCAGCAGCAGTACCACGCAGAAAACAAAAAGACACGAAAAGACTATTGCAATTTTACCCCGAGTCGATAATCCGCCATGCTCCCAAAACATAGGACATGATGGAAGAGATGGTACACCGCACAAACCCTTGTTGCTTGAGAGACTGAATTAAAACAAATCAAATTGAACACAAAAAAAGAGATTATTTCTTCATTCGATAATGTGCAGCATAAAGTTTCTTTTGCGTCTAGTACAACCGTAGCATGTTAGGTAACAACTATAGTTAGTCTTGCAAAACTGGTAGGTTTTGTCATGAATTATAATCTATTTAAGCGACTTTATAAGCATAGTTTCTCGTAAAACAAATAAAGGAAGCAGCATAACCACTGTGGCTGAAGTAGTTATTATTCCTTCAAATAGATTAATGGAAATTCAAAAAGGTAAGAGATTTTGTAAATATAATCTACTTCAGCTTCGAAGAATTTGGGTAGTCATACACCAAAAATGTAGATTATAGGAAAATTGACGTACTCAATAGCTCCACCATGCACGCCAACAGAATAAAGTTGCTCTGGCACTCGTCCTTCCAATAGGTTACCATTCAAGAGCCTGGCAGAGACAATCATTATAAAACAAATTTAAATAAACATGTATAAAAGAGACACAGGTGAGACTGCACTGAAGGTCGGGTGTTGTGTTTATATCATTTCAATCATAAATATATGAAGAGAAATAAGGTTGTGGGAGAGAGACAACACCAGATCCAGGAAAAATATTTTGGCAACAATATGATCCTAGGAATTTAATTAACAAAACCAAATGACTAGGAAAGATGATTTGAAATCAAATTTCAAAACTGCATTACAGTAAAAGAAACGAGTGAGGACTAGAGAACATTTTTATTGTCAAATTATCATGGTACTAACTATGCATGTAAAAGAAAATCACATTAATCAATACAGTGAATCTTACACAAGCTGCAAAGCTGAAGATGCCAAACTGTCAGGTATAGAGCCAGTTAACTGATTATTGGATAAATCCCTATAAAAACATTAGAGAAAAACAAAAAGAATATCAAAAAATAATTTAATTAAATTTTCCTTCTGGTATTACGAACAGAACACGTGCTTCTATGTGGATCTCAACATTGTGTGTAAAACTAAGGCCCATTTATTGAGCAACACTTCATGGTTTAAGGTTATTTTCAGTATAGATGAGATACATGCATTTTATAAATTGTAAATGACTTTGGAGTTTAAATTCAGGCATTTTAAACCTAGTAAAGATATGTATGAAAAAAAACATATAGACTCTGAATATATACCATATTCAGTATATGATGATGGATGACAAAATGTGTGACTTCTAAATGGGTGAAAATATTGGAAACTGATTACTAAATTATAAAATCCACTCAATTGAGTTCTTTAACACACTGACGTATTTGAATAACATCTAAAAAAAGTCTAGGAGTAACTATTTCTAATAGATAATATCTGATCTTACACTTGTATCAGGGATTTCTGACCCAGTCCTGATGGTATTTCCCCCCCCAGGGAATTAGAACTCAAGTTCCTGTAAAATTAGAGAGAAGTTACAGTTATATAACTGAAACCGCTACGGACATGACCAAAATTAATCTAGAAAGATACATGCTGTACACAACAGAAGTCAGATGGCATACAAGGAATGCAAAATTGGAGCCAATATGCACTAGGGGGCATCACTTGATTATAGATAATGAATCTAGATTCAAGATCGAGGTTTACACTAGAATATTAAGGAACTCTAATGACGTTATGAAGGGAAAATAAATTCAGAAAAGGTTAAGCATGATGCATGAAACATTGAAATCCTTGCAATGGCTGGAGTGTTCTGTTCATTCCTCAAGTAAATGCATGAGAGGTGCTACTGTACATTAGGATTCTATAATACTATTTACCATATCAGAAGATAAGTATTGTAGCCACAGAAATGAAAGTACCATAGATGATCGTTTTAAAAGAAGATTTTCAGGGTTCTAAATCGAGGGAAAAATACATTAATTAATAGATGAAAAACTTCAGATTATGATTATTGCAAGATGGTGATTCTTAATGCAAGTCAGTGTTTTGTGAACTACATATGTAAAGAAATTGGGCAGCCGATCAAACTTACAGGGTTACCAAGTCTGACAAAAGACTAATTTGGTCACTTATGTCCCCTTTTAAGCCTTGACTTCCAAGATTTCTGAAATGGAAATAGGAACAAAATATAAAGTTAAACCTCTGCAGGGAGAGGAAAGTAAATAAGGACAAGGAACTATTGTCTGAAGAAGAAACCGTCGGTAACTTGAGCCTTCTTAAATTTCACTGTATATAATAAGCATTTGTGAAGCAGGAATTGAATCCATTAGCAACAGTCTATCAAAATTTCACCATGCAAGGAAAATGTTATAGGTCCAAACAAGATAACAAGCATGTGTGATATAAATATTAACCCATCATCCGTTGATTTAATTACCAATCAAACCTATTCTATCACTAACCTTACTCTTGACTGAAAGCAGGAAGTGTGCAAATTAGTACAAATTATGCATTAATGGTTGACAGTTGAGAGTAAGAGTAAAATAGCAGAAAACTGGAAAGAATGAATTACATTTCAGTAATAAGAAGAGCAGTTTTGTCGTCACTCATACGGCAGCTAACACCCTCCCAAGCATCCCAAGTTGTAGGAGCACAAGGATCACCATTCCATCCCATTCTACCTGGAACTCGAAGTGATTCCTTCAATGCCTTCATAGCACTTACTACAAAACAATGACCCCATAAGCTATAAAGCACACACAAGTCACAAAACCAGATACGACCCTGACACTAACACTGATACATAAACACTTATAGTAATTTAAAAACTCAAAGTGATTGAATATAACCACATTCGTTCGTGTTATGTACATGTCAATCAGACACCCACACGTGTCAGACACTAGACAAACCTTCAATCTGAGAAAGAAAGAAAATACTTGTAAGAGGAAAAACCTTGAAGAGGGTGAGTGGAAGGTTCATTAAGCAGCAATGCATAATTCTCAAAACCACAAATCAAAGGAGCACCAGAAACAGCAACAAGCTTAATCCCCAAAACATTACTACTCAAATTTTTCACAGTATAATGCCAAGTAAAAGCAGCAAAACTTCCCACTTCTTTGTAAATATCAACTCTTGTTACATTGTTTCCATTGATAAACACGTCAAAAACTCTCTCTCCTTCTTTTTTCACACTCGAATCAATCTCCGCGAAATGCAGCCACACCATATAGTCCATCTTCGCGTCCACACTCAATTCGTACTCCAACGTCTCCTCCTCCGTCGTCACGGCCGTTTGGTAAAGCTTCATCGGAAAATAATTCGGCTCTTTTTCAGTACCATTCACGATGTTCTCCGTTGATAAAACTCTGACTATTTCTTTCGGTTCGGTTCGGAATGCTTCATCCGGCTGCCATGACCGGCCGAATTTATCAGTATCGTTGGTGAAGCCGGCGCCCCAATGATCACCGGAGCCGCATGAAATTCTGCCGTAGTTAACGAGAATGAAGTTTTCACCGGTGGAGTTAGAATCATACGAAGCGGAATGTACAGGAATGAGTTCGATTGATGAGATGATCGGAGCATCAGTAGCAAAGCCGTAGAAGCAAAGATCAGCGGCGGAGGGAGTGTGAAGAAAAGCGAAAAGATCAGCATAAGCGCCGTCGCGTGCGGTGGATTCAGGCCAGGGAGAGCGCCAGTTGAAAATGATGGTGGAGGAGAGTGCGACATCGAAGGAAGGAGGACGAGACTTGGCGTCGTAGTTGTCGTAGACGGTGAAGGTGCGGAGGAGGTAGCGAGAAGAGGGAAGTGAGGGGAATGAGTAGCAGTTTTTTTTGCCGGAGGAGGAGGAGGGGAAGAAGCGGAGGGTTTTTTCTGAGGGGAGGTTGAAACGGAGTGGCTCCGAGACGGTGGTGGTGGCGCCGCCGGTGAAGTAACGGTCGGAGAGCCATGTTGTGTTGAAGGGATCGGTTGTGTTTGTTGAAGTGCCACAGTTAATGTGGTATGAGGAAAAGTTACCTGAAAATATTTTGAATGGAAATAGTTAATAGTAATTGGAAAAAATTAAGTGCTTGTTTGATAAGTTTGTCGAAATTACTATGAGTTCATTTTGCAAAAGTTCATTTGTTTCTTTTGCAAAATGGTATGACTCACATTTATGTATATTTCGACAAACTCGTTTTGATATCAAACATATAAAAGTAGTTAGTGGAGTAGTTACCAAAGAGAAAAGATGGGGTTGGAGTGGAGGTGGAGATGGTGGTGGTGGTGATCATGATGAATAAGAAAGAGAAGAAGAAATGGGGTAGTTGAATCATTGTGTTGTGTGTTAGTTGAAGAAAAAAGTGAGAATGAGAGGTTTAGGACATAAAGGTGGGAAATGTGTGTGTATTGTATGAAGAGGCGAGATTAGCGGGAGAATTTTGTTGAATTCATGCCTCTATGATTCTTTTTTAAGTCAAGTCAAACAAACATTTTCTTTTTCTACTAAAGAAGAAAACTCTTTTTCATCTTTCAGTTTCACTACTTTGAAACAACAACTTCAATCAATAAACATTTAGTTAATATATTGGTAGCAAGTGAATGAATGAATGAAATTAATAAAGTTTCGGTTTAAATGGCCGTTATTACTCAACTGTCTATACCTGCAAACTTAGCTCATGCTAGTTACTACATAGTGCAAAGTCTGTCTTAAACACAGAACAGTATTTAACAATTGCCATAAAAATAAAGTCTTAATAGCAGTTTTCGTCCCCTAACTTTTACGAAATTACGATTTTGACCCCTAAAAAAAAACTACAACCGTCCCTTAAGTTTTGCAACTGTAGCAGTTTTGGTCCCATAAGGCCAATTTTTGGTAAAAAAATAACACATGGCACCTCATTTAGGGTGCCACATCAGCGTAAACCAAGTCAAAATTGACATTGGGGTCAAAATTGCCACAAATGCAAAACTTAGGGGACGATTTTGTAATTTTTTTTCTTCTTAGAGAGCCAAAATTGCAACTTTAAAAAAGTTAGGGGGATAAAACTGTTATTAAGCCAAAAATAAAACAGTTGGTACCATTTATTAAACTACCCTTTTGTTTTGAACTGATTTATTAACAACCTAAAAAATTACTAAGAGTGTAATCTTTTACCAAATCGGTGATTTCATTTGCTATTGTGCTAAAGACATTCTGTCTACATAATATCGAAAAGTAAGTATGATCTCTCTAGATTATGCTTGACTTTCTTCTATTAATTTTAGTAATTAAATAATTTAATTAATCATATAAACATTTATTAGAACGGTAAGTTGCAACTACTGCTAACCACTCCACTTGAATGGAATATGACAAAACTTAAGTTATAGCTAAAATGAAACATTGAAGACTATAACATTATATAGGGCATGAGTATGTCCACACACGAAAAAAGGTGCCGATTCTTGCCAAAGTGTGGGAAATTTGATTTGCAAAGGGATGATCATCCATTATCCAAGTAGAAATCAAACCATTGTGAAAAATTGCATTGCATACTTCACTTAATCAACCATGATATGAAAGAAGGAATATTCTTGCATCAACTCATCTCATCTAAATTATAGTAAAAATCAAACTAGAATGTGCATTATTCTTTTTTAAATGTATAAAAATTATTCTATGACTTCAAAAAAAGAAAGTTAATTATGATATAAATTGAAGGCTGTTTTGAAATCGGAAAAGTTTTGAGCTCCTAGGGGAGATCTACTTATAGTGGGGAAGTAGTTGCATTTTAAAATTGTTGTTAAACGTGTGTATTTGGATGACATGGTGCCCACTACTTATGTTAGCCAACTCACCAGCATGCAACACCTACTCTTAGGCTATGTTTAGATTGATGGTATGTATGTGATGAAATGGGATGGAGTGGAATAAATTAAAATTTTATTGTTTGGATTATAATTACAAGAGTGGGATGGAATGAAACTCAATGGCATGTATTCCATCATATTCCATCACTTACTCTCATTTTGCTTACCCTCCAATTTAAGTGGAATGAGTTAGAATCCTCGATTCAATTATTTTTCAAATTACAAATATATTCCTACCTTCTCTACATTAATTATGTATGTTCCCTTGAGTCTTCACTTCCAGTTATGTTTTCCTACCATACATGCTCTGCCTTGGTTCATGATTATAAAATTCATCTTCATAAAAACACAAACAGTTCTTATAGTGATTTATTATTAACTAGCGTCATTTTTGTTTCGATGAGAATAACTTGCTGCACTTTTTAACACCTATTATTAATAATCATTTTTCATTTGCTTTTTCCATTTCATCGTATCATTTTAATGGAAGATTTATGCTTTAATTTTATATAATGGTATTTTTACAGAAGAGTAAAATTGGAATAGAAGGTTATAATTCATTCCATTCTGTCAACAATCCAAACAATGGAACGTCAAATTTATTCCACTCCATCATAAAATATCCAAACAATGGAGTGGACTGTCTATTTCATTCTATTATATTCCGCTTTATTTGTGTTCCTTTTCACTCCGCTCCGTTATGTTCCATCAATCCAAAAAGAGCCCATACTTTCTTTTCTTAAAAAGAAAAAAAATCTTGTCAAAAAACAAGGGTTAAATATGTTTTTAGTCCCTATAAAATTGGGACTTTTTAAGTTTAGTTCTTACTTAATTTTAATAGGTTTTTTAGTCTCTATAAAAAATTTAGCCACTTAATTTTAATCCCTACTAAATTCAAATTTGTTTAAATATGCTTAACCTCTTAAGTTTTTGAGCAATTTTTTACAAACGTGTTAAGAACATTACTAAAAGTTCCTCCGCAAAAAATCATCTCAAAATTTGATTTATACGTCCAAATTTTTGTTACTTTTGTCTTGAACTTTTTTCGTTTTAAAAAATTCATATTTAATTCATTTCATGTTAAAAAATTCTAAATTTTTTTAAATGAACCATTCACAATATTCTAAACTTGTGTAAAAAAAAATTTGTTCAAAGATTTAAGAGTTTAAGGATAATTAAACAAACTTTGTTTTAGCATGGACTAAAATTATATGTAAATATTTTTTATCAATTATGTTTCATGGACATCCCTAGCTGGCATCAAACCGTTCTACACCCCTTAGCTGGCAAGATTTTTTTTTACTGAAAAGTCAAAATAATAATAAAATAAATAAATAAAGAAAAATCAAAAAATCACCCTCTATCCTCTTACCTCTATGACTTTTGTTCCTCTTCCTTGTCGCAAATTTCGTATGTTGAAGAAGAAATTTCGGATAAAGGTCGGCAAAGACAAGGCAAAGGGTGGTGGTGGAGTGGCCGGAGAAAAAAGACACGGGCGGGAAGTGAGAGGTGGTTGGAGGAGAGAGAGGGGTTATCTGTTTTTATTTTATTTTTATTTATTTTTTGGGTTTGATGAGTCACCAAAAAATGCAAGGTGGGAGTGTGTACATGGGTGGTGTATGTATAAGAACTCATTTTTTATAGAGACTAAAAATGCTATTAAAATTACGTAAGGACTAAACTTAGAAGTTTCCAATTTTGTAGGGATCAAAAACATATTTAACCCAAAAAACAAAAACGTTGTTTAGGATGGTACATTTGAGATATTTCTATTGGAAAATTAATTTTATTTTTTATGTCAACTAGAACTATAGTATTTTTTAACGAGTCGCCTAGAACTATATATATATATATATATATATATATATATATATATACACACACACATGTTCAAGACTTTAACACTATGGGATCCCTCTATCAAACACAATATGTAACCAAACTTTGATGTCATCTATTTAAGAATCTTTTCCACCATTATGTTTTATTTTATTTTAAGGTAGAATGAAAACCAATTTGTTTATGAATGAAAACATTTTTTTATTTTATTTTAAGGTGGAATGAAAACCAATTTGTTTATTTTCTTCATTTACATAATAATGATATTTACGGCTATGATGAACAACATGACACATCCACAAGCCCAAACAAAAACAAAGGCCCAACAAATTATAGCCTATATAAACATCATTTCCCGCATTTCTCTTCATTCGTTTCCCACTTCACTTCCTCAAGAAGCTTCTACGCGGAATCGGAATCGCTCATACATTTCCGCTTCTGGTGTTCATCGCTCATTCATCAAACGTGTTCCTCCCTCATTCATCAAATGTGTTCCTCGTTCATTCCTCATACTCTCACACGTGAGTTCATTGTTTTCTCTCACAATTCTCGTTCGGTTATTGATTCTAATGCTTTGATGATACATTTATTCTGGATTTGAATTTGGACTTTAATTTTCTTATTTACGATCTTAACCTAGTTATTATGTTCAATGTTTAACGTACATTCATTCTTTTGAGATCGTGATTCAATGATATATTTATTCTGAATTTGAATTTGAGCAACATTAATTTTCTTATCTACGATCTTAACTTATTTTAGATTCACTTATTCTGAATTTGAACTAGATGAATTATGTTTGACCTAGATTCACTCTCTTTTGAGATCATGTAGTTTTGGCAGCGACATAATTATCGTTGCAAATAATATAACTTTTTGGCTGCAACATAATTTATTGTTGGAAATATCATGTAGTTTTGGCAGCAAATAATTTTTTGTTGGGAATAATACAATGTTTTGGCAGCAACATAACATGTGATGAGAATTATACAAGCTTTTAGGAGCAATATTGTTAGGTCGCTGGGAAATATATGTGTGCCAACATAACTTGTCGCTGTAATTTTTTTAATGTGTGAAAATTAAATAACTTTATTTCATAAAAGTAGTGAAATAAAAAGCTTAATTTACCTTATACGTAATTTGTTTTGGTGTGATAAAAAACACATAATAATAATAATAATAATAATAATAATAATAATAATAATAATAATAATAATAATAATAATAATAATAATAATAATGATGATGATGATAATGATAATAATAATTAA
>Ga0228711_1010792_pt1 | contig 11885 bp, 11 predicted proteins | sample MedpolnodulmetaG_2_FD_177996 | JGI IMG/M metagenome (GOLD analysis project Ga0228711, IMG submission 177996) | Root nodule microbial communities from Medicago polymorpha collected in Santa Monica, California, United States - brown nodules | ecosystem: Host-associated > Plants > Roots > Nodule...
AAAGAAAAAGAAAATAGGTCCATTGACTTGAGATAGTCCTTTTTTTAAAATGACCTTTGACCAAGTCCTTATTCACTAGTGGTGTTGTTAAGTCATTTTTTACAGCCATGCATCCATGTATTCTACGACATTTAATTCCAATAATTTATTACAATCATCCACGACAAAGTCCTTATTCACCAGCGGTGTTAATGGCAATATTTAATACCTCCTCGACACTCGTTAGTAGGGAAGGCATAATATTTAGCAATATAAATAGGAATGTTTTGAAAAGCATTTTACTACCTAAATCAACCTTGAAACCTCATTAAAATATTTAGCAAAAGTCACAAGAGAGATATACACATACATCCATGGATCATCAACATACATTACAACTGAACATTGTGGAATCTCCTTCATACATGTGCAGTGGTTGTAAAGAGCTAGGTTATGGATCTAGTTACCACTGTAAAAACAGCAATTGCAATTACATCCTCCATATAGAATGTGCTGAACGTGTTACATATGTCGTTCATCCATTTTACAACAAAAGCTTTTTTAAGTTATGTGAGAAAGCAGGAAATGGTGGATTTTGTGATGCTTATGGAAAAGATTTGTTAGGTTTTTTCTACCATTGTTCCGAAACAAACTGTGCTCTATATCCTTGTTGTTTGAAGCTGCAAGATAAAATTTCTGATAAAGATGGAAACATTATAATGACATTGTGTGATAAAGTTCCATCAGAGTGTGTTCAATGTAAGAATATGCATGTTGCGGGGAACCAATTTGAAGGTTGGTCATATGTAGTTATTTCTGATGGAAGCTCTTGTGTTCATGTGAAGTGTTTCAAGGATATGATTATTCAAAATTTGAATAAAAATAATCATAAGAGGTCAAAAGGGAGAAATCGTGCTTTCATGAAATTTACCGGCAAATTAGTGGTGAAGTTACTAATCGACGTTGTTTTAGCGGATCCTGCTAGTTTTGTCTTGACCATTGCGGAAGCCGTGGCTTCAGGTTTTTCCCATGCTTAATTAATTTCAGTAATCAATTATCTTATCAGCTATAAGTTAATTTATGCCTTACTTTCTTCATGGTCGAAATATAATAACTGTGGAAAGATGATTATTCAACACCATTAAAATATATCATTTATAAAACAGTCGCAGATACAATAGTCTTAATTGGTACACCAGGTTTGTTGTCGTATGCGAAGAAAAAGATCAAAAATTCTATACTACGCAGTCAAAAAGAAAAAAGGGTAAAGATGCAAATGGGAAGAGAATCATTCTTACCTGAAAACTGCAGCAATTATTGTAGCATCCAAACTTGAAAGATCCAACTCTGACTCTTGGCTATCAAATTCAACGGCCTACAGGCAAGCGTGTCATTTTCACTTGGAATTTTTAAAGAAATTTTATAAGTTGTTGCATTTTTTAAATTTGTGAATGCTGATTTTGGTAACCAAAGTACAATTTTAATATGATGATGTGGCAAAGAATGCTTCTAAGCTTGACACCTATTTGAGTGTCCCTTTTGTTGTTAAAGGCAACATATAAGATACTTACACAAAAGATAATGAAATAAGATACTAACTTTTACCATAGATTGGAATGGTCAATGGTTTAATATGTAATGCCTTATTGTGAAGCTATTGGACTATATAACTTAAATAAATAGCGTTATCTTTGAGTTGATGCTTTCAAGCTGAAAACAAAAACTTAACAAATTAATGTGTGAAACAAATTATATACTTGTCATAGTTATGCATTTTAATTCATAATTTTCAATCAAGAGCAGTGATAGTGAGAACGAAACTAAAAGCACTATTAAAATGCAGAGACACATCAAGGCTAATTTGTAAATATTACTATGATAAAAATCATTTAACTATTGTTTGTGTAAGTACTATCATGAAAATCATTTCACTATTATTCGCGTGAATCACCATTAAGATTTACCTCTGTTTCTATTGAAAAAATTATAGTTCATGGATGTGCTTTAATGTTTTAAGGTTAAGATTAAGTAGGGTTTGTGTGTATTTTTGAAGAAGAAAAGGGTTTATGTGTTGTTACGTGAGAGAGAGTGTGAGGAAAAGAGGAAGTGGTGGTAAGTTCGTGTTGATGGATATGTTTCAAAGCATCCAATGATATTCAATAGTGAACAAATTTTGATTTAGCACATAGAACAAATATACAAATTAAAAATTCAAAAACCTTGAATCATGATCAGTAAATTAGAACATAAACTTTATTTCATTCTATCAATTATTTTACCTTCTTTGAGAAGAAAAATAAATTCGAGCAATCCAAGCAGAGACAAAAACGATTCCAATAACAATATATGTGGCCATGACCTAGAACATTTACAAACACAAAATGCTAATTAATAATTGTTAGAGCAATAAAAGAAAACCAGCCTTTAATAGGGGAGAGGATTCGGTGCCTTTGATGGCTTTTGTTCCTATCTCTCTCTAAACCATTAATTCTCTCTCATCTAATTAATTTATTTTAATCATTCATCCAACCTTCTCTCTCATCTAAAATGAACTAAAGACACCAAAGTCAAAGGCACTGAATCCTCTCCCCTTTAATAGTTGCACGTGTGTCAATAAATTCATAAATTTCACCCCAAATCAACATACCTATTTCCTCAAATTCATAACCAAGAAGCTCTTATTGCATATGAAAAAAAAAATGATTTTAGTAGAGAAAGAAAAAAAAATAGTGGTTCTAGAATCCGAAAATAAACATGGATTTGGTTTCCAAAAACAAAAATTGATTTGGAATTCTTACCTCAGCCGTCGCAGTGCGTGTTGCTTCAAAATTGTTTCAAGTCGGTGACTCGCCGTGATTGTTAATAGAGAGGGAGAAATAAAGAAATATGAAAATATGTGTGGAGAAGAGGATAAAGAACTTGGAGTAAGAGAGATCGAAGTAAAAATTTGTGTTTGTATTTGGCGGTAGAACCGTTGGCATTGAACGGGAAGAGGAAAGGTGCTTCACACAGAGAGATAATGAAAGCATTTGTGTTTGTGTTTGAATTTGAATTCAATTTAAACCATGAAATATTGTGAGATTCAATTTTAAAAGCGACTTATGGATGAAAAACCATGTAAGCTGCCGATTTCTGCAGAAGGTGGGGAATTATTTTTTGTTTGGTAGTGTTTTATAGTTGACCTGTGTTTGGACTTTGGTAAAATTGGGCTTTATTTTAATTGTACTTTTGGATTACTTTCATTGTTAGACCCAAAATACCATATTTGAGAGGGAAATTTCAAATATACAAAAAACTTTGATCAAATGCCATTTTCACTTAGAATTTTCAATTTTTTTTCCGTAAGTTGTTGCATTTTTTAATTTGTGAATGTTGAATATGGCAAAGAAAATACAATTTTAATTTGGTGATGTGGCAATGCATGCTTTTAGGCTGGTCACCTATTTGATTCTACCTAAAATACGTTGCATGCTTGTATAGTATCCAAAATATAATGAGTCTAGAATCCGAAAATAAATATGGATTTGGTATCCAAAAACGAAAAATTGATTTGGAATTCTTACCTCAGCCGCCTGTTTACCGGTGTTTTCGGTAAACTATAGGACTAGTTTTGATTATTACAAGCTGGATCAAACCAGAAATCCTAGGACATGTTGTGCAATCTTATTCCAGAAAATGCGTGAGTGTTCATCATATTCATAGGTTGCTTTATGAATACAACACTTTTTTGTATGAAAACAAACGTCTTTTGACGAAAAAGAAGTAAAGAAAAATGCAAGTAAAAAAGGGCCAAAAGTTATAACACTGAAACTTAAAGAAATGTAAATTGAATTGCATTTAAATGTAAAGGTTGTTCGACAAATCAGTTTACATACATTTTGTATGACTCTTTTCTCCAGACGCCGGTACTTCGAGTGCTAAAATTCTATAAATGATTTTCGACCTGCTTTTCATATGAAACTAAACTGCCACGAGCTGCACTTCCTCGACCAAAAATTGCTTGTCCCCCACGTCTTAGTAAGAAACTGCCGCTTTTGAATTTGAATTATTTTCCCTTCGACAACAACTGCTTGGCTTCGACCAACCTTCTCCCTGAATCACCTCTTGCGAACTTCAAAGCTCTCAAACTCTTCCAAAGGTCCCAGACCATGTCGAAATCTTTAATTCTTGAAAGAACAAAAGTCAACTCTCATTGACTGCATTAATTGAATATGTCAAAATTACAAGCTAACACCGTTGTATTGCATGTGGCTTCAAAATTGTTTACAGTCGCTGACTCTCCATGATTGTCAATAGAGAGGGAGAGATAAAGATATGTAAATATGTGTGGAGAGGAAGATAAAGAACAGGGAGTAAGAGAGATATAAGAAAAAATTTGTGATTGTGTCTGGTCTTAGAACGGACAACAGTGAACGGGAAGAGGAAATGTGATTCATGAAGAGAGAGAAGGAACCGAAAAAAATTAAAGAAAGAATGAAAACATTTGTGTTTGTGTTTGAATTTGAATTCAATTCAAATTATGAATTGTGAGATTCTAATTTGAAAGTGTCTTATGGATAAAAAAAAACCATGTAAGCTGTTGATTATTGCAGAAGGTGGGGAATTATTTTTTGTTTGGTAGTGTTTCATAGTTGACTTGTGCTTGAGCTTTGGTAATATTGGGCCTTATTTTAATTGGACTTTTAGATTATTTTGAGACTATTAGTGGTGGCCAATTCAGCCCCATCCCCAAAGGCTTATTGGATAAAATGGTTAATTTGAACCTTAACAAATCTGGTACAAGTAATTCACCTCAATCTGGTTATCAAGCTTCAAGATCTACCCATTCTACCAAGCAATATCAGTACCAGGCTTCCACTGTCCCTATGGTTATTCATCCTGGTTAATTTGAACCTTAACAAATCTGGTACCAGTAATTCACCTCAATTTGGTTATCAAGCTTCAGGTTCTACCCATTCTACCAAGCAATATCAGTACCAGGCTTCCACTGTTCCTATGGTTATTCATCCTGGTCATCAAGCAATGAAGGTTGTTTTACACCAACAAAGGCCTTCTCAAGAGGATTTGAACTCACTAAAAAGGAAACTAGCATATACAGAAATGGTGGACACAACAACAACTATCACTAACACTCAAGGATATGGATTGGAAGACCTTGATAACAAGGCCAGCCACCAGCCATGAGAATCATCTCCTGGAACTACAGAGGATTAGGGAATCCCTCTGAAGTTAGAGCTCTCAAGAAGCTCCTCAAATCTAAATGCCTTGACCTTGTTTTCCTTATGGAAACAAAACTCCATTTAAATGATAAGAAAGCTAAGTCAATTTTGTCTTGCGGTCCTCTCTCTCACTTTTATATGATTGACTGTAACATCAATAATGGTAGTAGATCTGGAGGACTTGTTGTCCTTTGGAATGATTGTATTCAAATTGAGTTTCTACAATCTAATAATATGTTGGTTGATATGTATATTACATCTCGTAATTTTAATTTTGCTTGGTATGCTACAGGCTTTTATGGTTCTCCCTACCACAACCAAAAACATCTTACTTGTGCTGCCATTAATAACTTATATAATAGTAAAAAAATCTCTCAAATGGCTTATTTTTGGTGATTTTAATTTAGTTCTCAACTCTTCTGAAAAACAAGGTGGGAATGGGCTTAATTTCCATCATACCAGCTTGTTTAACACTACTCTCAATCAATGTGATTTATTGGATTTAGGCTATCAAGGGTATAAATTTTCATGGGCCAATAACCAAGCTGACTTTGATCACATTAAGGAAAGATTGGATAGATTGTGCCAATTTTAATTGGTTAAACGCCTTTCCTAGACATGTTAATAGGCACCTTCTTAGATATACTTCTGATCACTCACCTATTTTCCTAGAATTTTTTGATTCAAATGATTGCAGCACTAATGTTCACAAGATTAAAATCAAGAGGTTTGAGCAAGTCTGGACCATAGACATTGACAGCCACCACCTCGTCCAAAACACATGGTTAACTACCTCAGGAGACAGTGTGCTGAAGCTTCAAAGCACCCTTAATCAGCTCTATGACTGGGGGCAAACCAGATTTGGAGACATCCCTAGGAAAGTTAAGCACCTTCAGGAACATCTAGAGCGACTCAAGAACAAAGTACATAATGAAGAAAGCCTTATTAACATAAAATCTATTGAGAAGGAGCTGGATACAGTGCTAAAAGAAGAAGAAATGTGGTGGGCCCAGAGAGCCAAAATCAATTGGCTTCAACATGGGGACCTTAACACCAAGTACTTTCATTACAAAGCAAGCCAAAGAAAGAGGAAGAGCACTATTTACAACATCAAAGACAACGTGGGAAATCTTTGGGAGGACAGTAACCATATTCACTCTATTTTTACAACTTATTTTAAGAACATTTATTCCTCTGCAGAAACTATTCCTAATCATGATATCTTTAGTGTTGTTCAAAACAGAGTTAATCAAGCTCAATATGATTACCTTGATGCTAAATATACTGCCCTTGATGTCTCAAAAACCATTAGTGACCTCAAAAGTAACTCTGCACCAGGTCTTGGTGGTCTTTCTGCTTTGTTTTTTCAAAAATATTGGGACATCATAGGAAAAGATATTATTGATTATTCCCTGAATATTTTGAATAATAATGGTAGCCCCAAAGATATTAATCATACCTATATTAGTTTGATTCCTAAGATTTCTTCTCCTAATTTTCCTTCTGATTTTCGTCCCATTAGCCTATGCAATGTTATTCTCAAAATTGTAACAAAAACAATGGCTAATAGGATCAAATCAATTTTACCCTCTATAATTAATGCCCAACAAAGTGCTTTCCTTCCTGGAAGACTTATTACAGATAATACACTTATTGTTTTTGAAACTTTTCATTATATAAAAAGGCCTAGAAAGAAAGTCAATGGCTTTGTTGGTATTAAATTGGACATAGCAAAGGCGTATGATAGCCTTGAATGGAATTTTATTGAGAACACTATGAGATCTATGGGTTTTCCTCCCAACACTATTAATGTTGTAATGAATTGCATTAGACTTGTGTCTTTTTCTATCATTATAAATGGCCAACCTACTGACACATTCACTCCCTATAGAGACATTAAACAAGGAAATCCCCTCTCCCCTTACATTTTTATTACATGTGCTGAAGTCCTCCATGGGTTAATTTCTAAGAGTCAAGAGGAAGGGCACATTCAGTTTCTATTATTGCTACCAATGCCCCCCCATATCTCATTTACTCTATGCTGATTACTGTATTCTTTTTCGCAAGGCAAAACCAGAAGAGGGGCAAACCATAAAAGATAATTTGGACCAATATCAGGCAGCCTCGGGACAAAGGGTTAACCTTGACAAGTCAAACATGTTTTTTTAGCCCCAATATTAGCATGGAGGCTAAACAACTTTTTCAAGGTAAACTTCCAGTCAAGATCAGTGTTAACATTAATAAATATTTGGGAATGCCTACTCATTTTGGGCTCTCAAAGGAACAAGATTTTAGCTTTATTATGAATAAGATTTGGTCTAAACTCAAAGGATGGAAGGAAAAAAGTCTCTCTTTTGAAGGCAAGGGTGTCTTAATTATGGCAGTAGCCCATGCTATTCCCACATATATCATGAGTTACTTCCTTCTTCCTAAGGGGATATGTGACAAAATTGAAAGAACTGTTTGTAACTTTTCCTGGGGAAATTTTGGTTCCAACATGAAAATTCATTGGGTTCATAAAGATAAGTTGTTCAAATCTAAACATGATGGTGGCATGGGTTCAAGTCACTTAGGGATTTTAATTGGGCTATGTTGGCCAAACAAATTTGGAGGATGCACAATAATCCAGCCTCCCTCATTGCCAAGTGTTTTAAGGCAAAATACTTCCCTAATTCAGATGTTTTAAAAGCTGCAGTTGGGTACATCCCCAAATTTGCCTGGAGAAGTTTGCACTCCTCCATCAATGTCATTCTTAGAGGTACTTGTTGGAGGATAGGTAAAGAGCCTAAAGTCAATATCTGGACAAATAATTGGCTTCCTCTCCAACCTTATCTCAGGCCTACGACACAACAAATGACTCCTCCAAGTATTTGTCTTGTTCAAGACTTGATTGACATGGATTCTAATGGCTGGGATAAAGGCATATCAGATAACAATTTTTATCCCATAGATAAAGTTCATATTAAATAACTTCCTCTCATTAACATCAAGGAGGAGGATGAGCTCATGTTGATGTATGAGCTCACATGACACTACACTGTCAAGTCAGGCTACAGGGCCCTTTAGTCCTGGAAAAAAGAACGTATTACTCATGCTACCATCAATTCAACTGCTAACCCTATCTGGGACATCATATGGAAGCTCCACACTATACCCAGGCACAAAATGATTCTTTGACGAGTCCTTAACAATTCCCTCCCTGTGAGGTCTGACCTTTCTAAAAGGGGGATTTATGCATCCCCTCTCTACCCTAGATGCAATGGCAAAATTGCAACAGCCAGTCACATTTTTATGACCTATCCTTTCATTTCCAGAACTTGGTTCAGATCCAATCTATCTATTTGCATACCTAATCAACCTAACACAGATGGAACTGAGTGGCTTCACCATATGATTACCTCTAAAGATGACCACAATATCATTCAGATTGCAGCTATTATCTACCAAATTTGGTATGCCAGAAACACAATGATATTTGAAGATAGATTTGTACTTGAAAACGAGATCATTCGTCAAGCAACTATTAGCATCCAGGAGTACACGCATGCAAATCTTCTTCCTTCTTCTAGCCAGCAGCATGACGCATCTGGGATTCATCTTTTCAACCAGCATCGGTGCTCAACTAGGAACCATTCCGACAGTCACCTTCCTCCTCGTCGTTGGATCAAACCTAATCCAAACTTCCTGAAGGCGAACAATGATGCTAGCTTGCGAGATCTGGGTCTTTGGGCCCTCGGTGCTATAATTCGAGATGATCAAGGACTGGCCATGGCCACTACGACTTGGCAGATAGATGGATTCGATGATGCAGCCTCAACAGAGGCCTTTTCTATTCTTAAAACGATGCAGCTTGCGTTGGATTGTGGCTTCCTGCGAGTCATTTTTGAATATGATAACCAGACAGTGATAAAGCTTTTGAAGAAAGAGATTAGAAACAATATGACTTATGTTGGAAAAATGGTTAATGAAATGTTAACTATGAAGACTAGCTTTGACTGTTGTCTCTTCAGTTTTAAGCATAGAGACTGTAATAGAGTGGCACACCATATGGCCCAGTTAACACTTACTGAGCCCAATAGAGTTTGGCTTGAGGACATCCCTTAGACAATTGCTAAATTGTACACCTTCGAAATTCTGAATTAATAAAATTCTATGTATTTCAATAAAATAAAAAATAAATAAATATTGTGTAGTATTTAATTTCTTCATATTAAATTATTTAAATTTTTAATATATTATATGAGTGAATATAATAATGGTTTGGGAAAAACAAAACACAAAATAAGATACCGTACATATTTTATATTTAAATTTATCATTGATTCCTTCTAGATAACTCTATTCCTTTGATTATTATAATTTTTAATATAATTATTTTATTTTAGTCAAAAATAATTTTAATATAAAGAAATGTTAAAATATTTTGGTCAAAAAATAATATTAAAAAAAATGATAACATTTCATTATAAATAGGGTAAGAAGGATTTGCTTGTAACATCTCATCTTTCATAGCACCTTTTCTTTTCCAAAGTAAGTTTTCCTTCGCCGCTTTATTTTCATAGAATTCTCTCATTTCAATTAATCTTTTTCTTTTCATTTCAATATTTTCTCTCTTATTTCTTTATTTTTTAAAATTTTGATTGTTGAAAATTGAGATCCTCGTGAAAAGTTTAGAGTTATATATATTATTTTGGTGCCATTTTCTCTATATTGCTTGGCACTGTTGGTCAAGAGAAAAAAAGATTAGAGTTAGACATTCAATTAAATTACTATCACTAATAATACATCGCTCATTATGATAACAATAGATTTCGTTTTCTCTTTTGGTGTGTGTTTTAAATCGATGTACTTGAATGAAATGAATAATTGAATTTGCTAATTTAATGTGCAGTTATGGATAGAGAGATTATTCGCCCATGTGCAGCTTGCAAGCATCTCCATAGGAAGTGCAACCCTAACTGTGTCTTAGCTCCGTACTTTCCAAAGGACAACCCGGAGTGTTTCATCAAGGTACACTCGGTGTTTGGAAAGAGAAATGTGACTAATCTCTTGAAAAAACGGGACGTTTCACATCATGAACAAGTCGTTGAATCCTTGGTGTATGAGGCTGATGCCTGGTTGAGGGATCCTATCCATGGCTGTGCGGGTCCAGCAAATGATCTTCAAGGTAGATTGAATGAAGCTCAAACGGAGCTCAAGAGTGTGAAGAATGAACTGGCCAAATACCTCAGTCCTCAGGTCGTTGAATTTGTTCTCGCCTTTCCTGATTGTTTCGGCTTTAAGCCAAATTCCTCTCCACCGACTATGACAGTCGGTGAAGGACAATTGGGTTTTAATCAGCTGCCAGCTGCTGAGTTAACGACTCAGCAGCTTCACAACTTAGAAGTTCTAAAACAAAAGCTTCTTAGTGGCCCCGATGGTGATGATGGGTTAACAGGATTTCTGATGGATGTTAATGTTCCTGTTGAAAATGGTGGCACTAGTACTAGGTCCCACCCTGTTGGTGGTGGGTCTGGGTTGGCGGGATCCCAGATGCTTCCTCATGTTCCTCCTGTTGATGCTCCTTCTGTGCTTCCTTCTTCTAGGGCTGATACTTTTGACACTAGCACAAGCAACCAGGTTCGATTGCCGGGGAGCCACAACATTTGAGCTTGCGGCGGTGATTGCAGTATCCCCAACATCATCAAGAATAATAAGACATATTGGTGTTGTAGTTGTTTAGTGAATTATAATCTGGTTTAGAAGCTGATGAGAAAAAAAATATTTAGACATCTAAAACAGCCATCAAATACCATAGTTTGATGCAGTTTTGATTTTTATATTGTTTTCTCTTCATTTTCGGATAAAATCGACACCAACTCAATATGTATTTTGTATGTTTTCTTTTATCTCATAATAAAAGTGCTCTAAGCTTATTATGTTCAACCAATGATGATAATACTTATAAGTTTTCATTAACAATATTATGTTTACATAAGATAATTATGAAGGCATGTGTAGTCTCCATTGATTTTCTTCATGTGACTGTAATTTTTAAGTCTTTACTTGTGACTAAGTTAAGTTATACAAACGATTTGAATTGGACAATTCATTTGCTTGAACCTTAAACTAACATAGTGCGGTTATTTGAACCTTAAAGTAACCTTAATTCGAGTAGGTTCAAAGCATTTTGAAGTTCTGCTGGAAATAGAACAAGAGAGATATCAAAGGTTTTTAATTTTCACACGAGAATAAACTTATATTAGAAGAGATTTTTTTTACAATTTGATCATGTTGTTCGCTAATTACAAGATATTTTTCTTGAAAAATTTGATGATGTTGTTCGCTGTGATTTGAGTTAATGATCCAACTTCGTAAAGTAATATACAATGATAATAAAAAACTTGACCTGACTGACAACTTTATGGAACGGTTCCATGATGTCCATCCCCAACCTTGAAAAAGGTCACGGGGTGGTAAGCGTGCTGAGTTTCAAGGACGGAGCATTGTGGACATCGATCCCTATACCTTTGACACTTAACAAAATATTAAAATATTCCACTAATCAAAATATTAATTTTATAAAAATATGAAATATTTGCAAAATTTGACCTTTGAAATTATTACCTTATTGTTTCCTTATATATATATATATATATATATATATATATATATTTTTTTTTTTTTCTATTATTTTTTTTTTTTTTT
>Ga0228711_1010793_pt1 | contig 11885 bp, 10 predicted proteins | sample MedpolnodulmetaG_2_FD_177996 | JGI IMG/M metagenome (GOLD analysis project Ga0228711, IMG submission 177996) | Root nodule microbial communities from Medicago polymorpha collected in Santa Monica, California, United States - brown nodules | ecosystem: Host-associated > Plants > Roots > Nodule...
ATTATTGTAATTGTTTATGATAGAAAATAATTATTTTTCTTCAAAAAAACAACTCGTTTTAATATTAATTTGATGATGTGGTGTACCGGTACACTCAAAATTTTGAGTGTACCATAGAATTTGCCAAAAAATTTACCTTCAACTCTAATTTCAGAGTTGTTAAACACATCTCAGCATGCTCAATTTTCGCAGTTTTTTCTTTTATTTCTTCATCCTGCATAATTAGCAAACAAGTCAGAACCCAAGTTTGCAAGGAATTATGGATGTATATAATAGCAATACTAATTAAACAAATATGCAAAAGAAATGGGCGGGTATCAGGAGGGAGAGCTCACTTTTTCAGCCAAAGTTCCAGAGAACTCTTCTCTCAAGACATCTTCCCTCAACTGTGTTTGCTTGTTTGTGCGCTCCTGAACAATTGCTGCCTTCTCTAGAGCAGATTTTGCTTCTCTGACAGCAACATCATACTTCCGTTTCCACTCATCAGCCTCCTCTTGAGCAGACTGAGCTTGTTCCCTTGCTGCTGCCAACCTTGCTTCGGCTGCACTACTGCGGGACTTGAGGGCTGCTATTTCAGAACTAGTTTGACCTTCCTCAGCTTTCTGCCTTGATAAAACATGTTCATATTTTCTTTTCCAATCCATGGATTCCTGCTTAGAAGAATCCAATGTTTTCAATAAGCTAGAATATCTCTCGTCCAGTGAGCGACGATTAGCTTGCAATTCAGTAATGCGGTTCATGTATTCATCAGTTAATTTCTTCTTATCATTGATGGCATCCTCATAGCGCTTGATGTACTCAGATTTTTCACCTTCACTGGCTTCCAGCCGCTTGGTCAGTAAGGTCATTTTATCTTCATTCAACCGACGTTGTAAAGCAAGAGAACTTTTTTCTGATTCAACTTTATCTATTACCCTCTTGAAAAGGTCAAGCACAGGGCCTTCAAAACTATTGACAGAAACATATTTTTTTAGGAAAAAGATGCAAAAAAGACCGGTTCCACTCCACTCAACCACAAAAATAAAAAACTTCACAGAAAAATATTTGAACAAACCTTTGCTGCAAGAAGACAGCAAGTTTTTTCCACTTTCCAGGACCTTGAATGGACTTTTCATATTCAGTTAAAAGAGCATCAAGAACCTGCGTCGAAGATAAAATATCCAACCTGGTCGTCAATTCAACAAGGCCATTTGATTTTTTTTTTGCAGAAAATAACTCATAGAAGATTTATTGAAAGAACATGCATGCTCTCTTGTTTTCCCCTTTCGGGTTTCAAACAAGATATTACAATACAACCAACAAAATGAATGAATGAAGGAAGGAAGGAATGAAAAGAATGAATGCAACACTTAAAAGCAACATATTACCTTTGCAACATTATCCACCCTAGCATCAGAAGCATTACAAGCTGCCCTCAGCCTCTTTTCCATAGAATGTATGGCATTTGAACACTGTATATCTGCCTCCATGAATGCATTCCTTTTGTAATCCTGTTATTCAATATTAAGTAATATATTAGCAAACATAGCATTTGTTGCATTGCCTCACTCCAAAAAAGTGGCACAAATATTTACACCATATTAAAACTAACGACCTGTTCTGGTTGTTAATACAAACAAACATAAACATAACACACACACTGATTATCATTTGGAATTCTCCCTATATATACTATAACAGGGTGTAAGCACAAGAGCCAAGTTAGGTTTGTTAAAGCCAGACATTCATCTTTTGCATCCACACATTTTTAAATGCACCACATGATGTTTGCCAGAACTAATAATAAAAAAAAGGTCAATCAAAACAAATCTGATGATATATATTGCACATATAAAAATGAGGATATAATATCGCCATTCACATCATAACCTCCAAATATGCCAGAAGTAGAAGGACTATTGATGAATGGTCTGTAAAACAAACACTTACCTTAATTTACCTCCTATGTCCCATTTGAAATGTAAAACCATACCATCTTCCAAAGTTACAAAACAGCAAACCATATCATTTTCAAATACAGACCAGAAAAACCCCCTGCTTAGACCCTTTGTCATAATAATCACTTCAATATGCCACAAACTAATTATTTTGTATAAGGGGTCTGTTTGGTAAGACATAATTTTGATCTTATAGCTTACAGCTTATGTCTTATAAGCTCATTTGACTAAAAAAGTCCCGTTTGGTAACCGCCACGAGCTTATAGCTTATTTTTACTAGCTCAAATTGTTTTTTGATAAGCTAATCCATGTAGCTTATAGCTTATCATCATTTATCTCAATTTTACCCTTGTAATCTTAATTGAAAAAAAACATATTCATTAAATACATCACTTTTATGTAATTTCATATTTATAAGCTAGTTTGACCGCAAAATTTACTAAACACTGCAAATTCAATCAGCTAGCTTATCCGCTATAAGTTAGCTTATCAACTATTCGCTATTTTTTACCAAACAAATTCAAGATGTCCCTGAGTGGTTTACATGTCTGTTCTAGAATAGATAAGCTAGCTGATTCTCTCAGCAGAACTAGAGGAGACGTTTTCCGACAATTATGTGATAAACTTATGATGTAACTATGTTGCGTTTGGATGAGTCATTTCAAAGACCTCAAAATACCGAGAAATTGAATTGATGCATTTCAATTGGATTGTTGAAATTTATAAAATATCCCCGTTTGCATAATTATTTGAGAAGTTGGATAAATACCCCCCACTGAGTGATCAAAGAAAAGTAACAACTTCTCAGAAGTTTACTCCACCAATCATAGTGGCAAAACATCGGGTCAGATCCAAGCAAACTTGACAAAGTCACTGAATTGGGACTCAGAAATGCAATTCGGGTCTGAGAAAAAAGAGCACAGCAACATAGTTGATTGAGATCATTATGGAATGGCTACAGAAGGAAATATGATATCAACCTCTCACCCAGCAAAACCACTGGCAGGGCACATTTTCTGTCGCTCGTTATCAGCAGCGGTGGAAGAACATTTATTGTCTATCAGGTTGAAAGTGGTATCTATCTTTCTTTTTTTTTTTGAAGAAGCTAAATTAGCCCACCCAGTTTGGCACCGAGGATAATCGGACCTAAGACCTTGAGGAGGAGCACACTCCAAGGTCCTAGGGCAACCCAAGTGGTGTCTATCAATCATGAGAGATGGAAGTTTGACAGGGGATTTCAAGATTTCCTTCAAAAAGCATGAAATTTCAAATACCCAATTTTGGGTTTAAAAGGTTACCATTAAAAATATTTGGTATTTAAAAAAAAATCATCTATATCAATCAGTATAAGCAAATGACATCACTGAATACAGATAAAATAATAGCCAAGGAAATGCTATTTGTGTGTGAGTGTGATATGATTACATAGATGCATGCCACTAACCAACCCCTTGCAGTCTAAACAAAAAGAAAAAACATACACTTTAGCCAACATGTGTGTAAAACAAGCATGCAAACCCTAATATGCTTATAACTTCTACGACATGAAGTTTCATCTTAAACACACTCATAATTTTAAATATCACATACCTCAAAAGCCTTTTTGAGGAATTTCTGAAGCTGACCTTCATATTTCTTCCTAGCTGCACCAACTCCTACAGCACTAGCATTAAAAGCAGCCATTGACTTTTGAACTGCTTGTTCGTGAGCTTCCATCAAAGCGACCTACAAACAGTGAGTCAAAATTAAGGAAAGAAAAAGAATTATACAATCAAAATTTACTTCATGCAGATAAATTACTCACTTCCTCAGGTGGCTTGGAACGGTCAAAAGAAGCCATATAAACTTCAGTAGCCAAATCATAAGCCCTACGGCACTCTGCTTCTTCAACACTCTGCAAGCCAATAACAACAAAACCAATATTGAACAAACTAAAGCCGAGATTGTTGACTTATCATATTTTTCATTCCAAACTCGGGAAAACTATTTTTGAAAATGCCTTTGCATGATAATTTGGTTCTTCATTTATTAATAACTTAGGTAGAAAATGACATTCTTATAAGTATAACTTCAAGACACAGACAGAGAACACTTGATCACATTAAAAGGGCGTTGAAGTAAAGAGTGATTCAAAAGATCAATCAAGGATAAAGAACTTCCTCCAATTGCGGACTAAATAACCACATCAAGGAAACCAGTTGTCAATCGTGGATTGTGAAAAATATCGGTTTGTTCAACTTAAGCTACACTACAGTTCTATAGGCCACTTAGCCGCAATTTGACAATGCTTCATATCAAATAGTGTATCGTGGAACAGTAGTGATTTGTTCAAATTATGTTATGCTATAGCCGTTATTTAACAACATTGAAGGAAATTGTGGTAGTAAATGAATGGTGTCAACTATATCAAATACTATCAATAGTCAAAGCTTTATTGATCATTTTATTTCCTTGATAGGATAAATCTTAATGAAATGAGCAAGCCCAACGGTCAAAATATAACATACATCCGTCACTGATTCACTTTTAAGGAATTCTCAAATCTCAACATGTTTCAATCTCGCAGAAATAAAAATTAAAAGTTGATTTAAAACTAACCTGCCAGGAGGAAGAAATAGTAGGCACGGCACCATGGTTGAGTGCATCAAGATAAGATTCGGTGATACCAATCAATACAGGACCTGTCATCATAGTTGCTCCAACTTGCTTTGGCCTTGTTCTTTCAAAAACGAACTTTATCAAAGCTTGAATATCTCTTCGAAATTCAGGCCTTAGTTTATCCGACTGCATATTTAAGGCAAAAGATCAAACATGAAAGACAAAAAAAATCTGCAAAAGAGTATGGTGTGTGGCTAATGAAAAGTTACTCACTGATATCTGGTCCAGTCGTTGTAGATCATTTTCATTGTTTAAAGGTCGTACAAGGGTGAAGCATTCCCTATCTGGGAATAGAGCTCGAATGGATTCTCGAATCTACAAAATGAAATTGTCAGAAAGTTAGCAACTCCAGGGGGGAATAAGGGTTCACATATTCCAATTTTTCAATGTGCTATAAAAGATTGTTACATGCATTTTCAAAAAAGTTTGGTATACGAAGAGAATGATTCAAAGTGGAAAAAAATACTTTGAAGTTGAAAAAGTCTTTCAAGAGTATTCCAGATTCAATTGTCAATTTTACAGATTTTGGTGTGTAGTGTCGGTTTTGGTTTAGGAACAAATCAATTAAACTAGCAGGCAGAATGGATCCCAATTATGAATAGAAACTTATCCAAGGGATTATTATTCGCATCCTTTACAAAATTATCCTAGGTCGTCTATTAGATATGTTTGCCTGTGCCTATGCCATTCTAACTCCTTTGAACTTTAATCTTAGATAATTTTTTAAAAAGAAAATTTGTATGGAGATGATAGAATAGTCATGCAAAGATGGTTAAATATACTACTACTACTAGTACAAGCCCAGCCCAGTCAGATTAGTAACTACTAACCTAACAACATTCCTATGTTCTGAAATAATGAGAATCCTAATATTTTAACATTTATTATATACCTCAATTATTTCCAGGAATGACAAATTAGGAAGAGGGAAATATACCTCATTTTTAGCAGCTACATCGTTTCTGTTCCCTTGAACAGACCGCAAAGCAAGTTCTAGATAGTCTCGTGGAGTTATTTTTCTGTTATCTTCGGTTAAGTCCAAATAGAAGTCCTGCCACCAAGATTATTCACAAATAGTGCATGAGACTAAACAGTCAGATCATGCTAAGAGACCATTAAACTACAATATCATGACTCTTCCTTTTGTCTTCCAATATTTGCAATGGTTCGCAACCTACCCGTAAGAGCCAAACAAAAATTGGGGAAAACTGTCCTATTTCAGACGCAGAAGTCTTTTCTCCAGAAGCTCTAACGCGAATATGCTTTGTCATTTGAGTGACTAGAGAAAGACGGTCAAGAGCAGCCTCATCTATACCACCCATCTGAGCAAATGAAACATCAGATTGCAAATTCAGCAAAAAAATCCAGAAAAAAATGTGCAACAAAAAGGAATAAATTTTCATGCTCAATAACAGACCCACAAACCAGTCATGGAATATCAAAACAAAAAATAACACGAGTAATTTTTCCTAAGAAAATATAGGTCTTGATAGGATGTGCCAACCTGGTTGTAAATGAACATGCTAGATAAAAGAACAGCCAGTGAGAATATCTGGGTGCTGTATGTTCCCTGTGTAGTAAAAATAAAATGAAGAGTAAGACAACATAGCAATTATTAGAAACATACTACATACATTTACTCAAAATAATAAGCATATGTAAACACTTCGAAAACTGAAAAATGCTAACCGTTTGATCATAAGCATCTATTCCTTCACTGTCTAATAGCAGAAGATTGTACTCTGTTCCATCAAGTGCGGTCCTCTTCAAAGGTGCACTCCACATCCAAAGCCCTTTAGTACAGGGTCTATGTGTAGATGCTACTTTAAATCCACCACTGCTTCCTAAGAGCTGCAGTACCAAAAACATAAGCCACAAATCTATGATAATGACGACAACAACAAAAAGCAGCAACAAGGTCTAACTTATTTAGTTAATGTGTTTCAATACAACAATAACAACTAACTAATTATCCCACTAAGTGGGTTCGGCTACATGGATCAGTCGCCGTAATGTTCTATCATATATATCATATCCCCATACAACTCATTAATCTCTAGAACTTTTTTAATAGTTACTCTGATAGTTTTTCTAGGTCTTCTTCTGCATCTAGTAATTTGCTGCAGAAATTATGCAAGCAAGTGGAAAAGTTGGATTTTACTCTTGGATGTTTTAAAAAACAACATGTTATATTGCAAAATATTCTCATTAAAGTATACAATTCCAACTTATGCCGGAAATTAGCCACTGAACTTCGCAGTTAAATTTTCAACAAGGTTCATAAGGAAACAATAATCCACAACTAACTCTTTTAAATGAACAAACATATGAACTCAAAATCAATAAACCACACACTCGTTGTGGTCAAACATAGTCAAACACAGTCCCAAAACAATCCAACAACTAGATTTTAAATAGTTTACTTTGCAACCAAATTTTAACTAAACGACTAAAAAATATTATATATATCTCACAAAATTAATCAAAACCTAACACATATTACTCCCAAAAAAAAAAATCAACAAATAAGAAACACTTCACAAAAAATTGATACTTTACCATAAACCCAACAAAAATCTACAATGATCACACTGAATACGTCAAGCCAAAACCCTAATTACCAATAAATACACCGGAAATCCAAACTAAAACCCTGAACTTCGAAACCGACGAACAAGCATACAGGTTTAAAACCAAAGAGCCACTTCCTCATTGCGGTCAAACATAGTCAACAACTACATTTGAATGAAGCAGTTAAATTTAAGATCAAAATTCCACGCACAAGACTAAAAAAAATTATAAATTTCTCTCAAAATTAATCAAAATCTAACACACATTATTCTCAAAAGTGATAATTTACCATAATCCCAACAAAAATCCACAATGATCACACCGCCATAAAACCCTAATTACGAAGAAAGACACCAAAACCCTAAATTTCAAAACCGATGAAAAACTACTAGAATTCGAAAAATCACCTGGTTCAAGATATAGCTTTTTCCCTGGCGAGCACGACCGCAAACGGAGACGACACCGATAGGCTCCTTGACGAGTTGAAGAATAGCGACGGCTTCCGGATCCATACGGAACTTTCCCTTTTCATCGCAGTAGACAAGGCGAATAGCTCTCGGTGGTCCGGTGAACTGAGAAGATGAAGATGATGGCCTCGCCGGCGCCGGAGATTGCGGTGACGCATCGGCGGGGTTTTCCTTGTTTCGGTTAAACAAATTAAACATTTTTCTTTCTTTCTTTGTTTCGTACTTTTGCTTTTTTTCTCTTTGGGGTTTCTGTTTTATAAGAGTTTATTTTTTATTTTATTTTTTTCTTTTGAGAGTTGAGACGGTTTAAAGTTGAAGAGGGAAAAGAAAAAAGGGTGTATGTAGGGGAGCGACGTGTAAGAGAAAGAGAGAAGCTGCGTTAGCGTTGGTATAAAGCAAACAAAGGTTTTAATTTCACCATGTTTGAATTTTTAACCTTCACATTGTGGATTATAATAACAAAATTATAGTATATTAACAAAATATCGACATTCACGCGCTCGTCTTTCCGCTTTTTTATTATGCTAATGTGTGTAGATTATGAACGGTATTTTAATTAAAATGTTAAGTTTAGATATTTGTGACTTTTAAATTGCAACAAAACCAAAAAAAAATCATGTTCATTTTTTTCAATAACCACGGTAATTTAACAAATATAATATAAATCTTTTTTTTTTTTAAAAGAAATGTTAACGAGTGCCCCTAGAGCACTCTCTAAACACTCTAAATACTAAGTTTTTTTATGAAAAGGTGTGTATTTAATGTATATGAAATTGTAACAGTTAACTTTTTGAATGAATAATTGCTAAATTTGGGATGCTTAAAGAGTGTTCCGGGACACTTGTTAACAAGATCCAATAATACCACCAACAATATAATTAATATAGAAAAATTTGTTTAAATGTATAGTTGAAATTAAAAAAAATCAGCCTGAAATATCTTTCCCCTTCAAATATAATATTATTACTATTGCAGTGAGATATTTCATATTTTAATGGGATTTAATTTTTTTAATTAAATTTTAAAATAATGTTATTAAAAGATAAAATGGTAAATATTCTAGTTTAAATAAAGGATAAAATAAGTAATGAAAAAGTCAGTCCAAATTCATGTATTCTAGACCTGGTTAGTCCAAATTCATGTATTCTAAACTTATTTTCTTTACATATAGTATAGATAACAATATAAAAAGGGAACATCAGATTTTTGGTTAAACTAGATCGTTCACCCGTGCTGCCGCACGGGTCATATACATTTACAAACATTTCTTACAATGCAATATTCAACATCAAATGATTTGATTTTATAATTCAGGTTTTACACGTTTCGAAAAATCTCTCTATGCACCACATTTATAGTCATTAATGTTGCGATATTCATCGGTCAACATAATTTTCAAACCATTTCTTGATGTAACTCTCAATATTGCAACATACAACTGATCATGTGAAAACACTGACTAAGGAAGGTATATGCCAACTTCTTTTAGTGACTGCCCTTGACTTTTATTAATGGTCATTGCAAAAGATACAAATATAGCGAACTGTCGACGTTGAAATTTAAAAAGAATTCTCGAATCAGAAGGACCCAATGATAATCTAGGTATTTAGACCTTTTCACCAATGTTGTCTCCTGTCATCACCTTACCCTCAAGAACAAATATGCCCATCTTTGTGATTATCAATCGAGTTCCATTTTTATCATCTTCATCAGTTGTCAATATCATCAATCATTTTAATGTAACTCATGAAATTGCACCATACTACTGACCATGTAAAAATATACACTTAGTAAGAACTGACCCTCTTCTAATCTTTTATTGCTTTCTTTGGCTTTATTTAAAAAAAAGTTAGAACATATAAATTAACATAAAAGTCTCTTTTTTTTCTTAAGTTGTTTTTCATAAGCTAAAAAATAAACCAATTCAAACAAACATTATGAAAAGAAAAAAAATAATAGCAAAAGTGAAAAACGTTTGGAGAGAAATTATGGACAACTATAAAAATCATATCGAGGGATTTTTATAATTATTTATAAATAGACACAACTTACCTACGCTTGTTAATTATGTTTGGTTTGGACATTTTTTTCGGAAAAGTTGGTTTGGACAATTGAACACAAACATACACTAAATGCAAGCGTGTATATACCACGCTGGCAGCCTACCAAAATATTATACATACCTTACATACAAAAATAAATAGTCCAGCATAAAGACCATGCAATAGACAATATCCAAAAAATTAAATCAAATATCAAATGACATCACATTTATTCATATACAAAAAATGTTCACCCTTAATTGTGCATCAAATAAAACATGTCCTAGAGAATTAATGAAAAAAGGCAACAATACAAAATCAAAATCAAAATTTCAGATTTTCTTAAACTTAAAAGGGACCAATATTTTTCTGCTCCTAATTCCATACTTAAGAGAACATCATCAATCTTGCTCCTTATTTCAAAGCTCAAATGGCGTATGTCTCATTCTTCCTACTCAAACATAAAAACCAATAAAAATTAGAAAATGGAAAAAGTTGATTAACAAACATAATAACACTAAGAATCATAACGTACACCAATAGCAAAGTGCAGAATACAAATAACTAACCAAATGAAAATAGTTCCTGGAAAGGAGAAAAAAAATTGTTGAGTTAATGAGGCCAAAAAATTAACATTGTTTTCTTCAATCTTCAACATCATAGTTGGTGAATGGTGAATGAATAAAAATCAAGATAAAAGAACAATACCATCTCATTTTTTGCAAGTGTGTCCACTGTCTATCATATCCATATTAAATTAAATTGGTTATATATGCTATGCAAAAACAATGAGGGATGAGGAAGCCAAAAGGGAATTAAAGAAGAGTGAAAATAGAGATAGAAGAGTTAACAGTGAGAACAAAAATAAGTGGTAATTCTAGAGGAATAAATTATTGAAGTGGTTAAATAGAGAAGGTGCTAATGAGTCAGAGGAAATGTTAATGAGAGACCATGTATAGAACCAACCAAAACAAAGAAATGTTAACATGCAATGGCTTAAAAAGAAAAAGGAAAGGGATACAAGGATTACAAAATTTAACAAACTAAGGAGATAATATTAAAAATTGAGGTATGAGAATAGCATTAAGATAGCAGCAGAAACTTTAAGTTACTAATCCTCACGAAATTTCATCATTCACTAAATCAAAAGAAAAATTGAAGTCCATATATAACACAATCTAACTAAGAAACACGACTTCAATAATTTGAAAAACTAAGCAACAATCATTAACAAAGAATGCACATCACCTTTGCATTTCAACAGTAAATTAAACTTCCATGCACAACAATTGGGCTATAGGACCTCAAAGAATGACCTCATAAAATAGAGATGAGCACCTTGGACTTGAAAATGATGGTGCCTTAGAAGTAGCTTGAAATTGAAGCAGTCTACAACGAATCCAATAGTCTTACTATGAATTAAGTCCAAAAATCCTTATCATGTGAAGGTAGTTGATCAAAATATACACTCACCTAAACAAAATTTAGAGAGTGGTTCAAAAGAGGAAGAGTTTTAAGAAATAAACAAATATAATATGATCCTATCACTTCTACCAGACATTTACAAAAGCAAACTATTTTTCTCAGAGTAAAACTAAAAGAAGTGTATAATTCGCCCATAATTGAGATCTATCAATATAATACATACCTAATAAGCCGAGACTCTGCTTTCAAGAATTCTGGTCAACCCCCATTGTCTTCGCTCCCTCTGATTCGACGTTCAAGAAGCACTGCCAACCATCACTCAATCTCCAACACGTCCACTTCATTATGATATTTGAGCAGCCACCTCAATTCCCAAAAGAAATTAAAATCATATATGTTAGATATAAAACACTGTAGTTATGTACATATTGCAATTTATTTCACATACACCCTCTAAAGAGATGTCAATCAGGGATGTGCCCCTTCTTAAAAGAGATGTCAATAAAATTTAGAGGGCAAGGCCAGTTAAACAAATAATACCAGCGAAATGCATATAAAAAATAGGATAGAGGATATGTTTGATAGTTTTAATAACAATATAACATTTTATATATATTAAACATATGCTTACCTTTCAAGCAAGTTGCACTTTAGTTTGTTCCTCAATCATTTGAAAGTTTTAGCTATGGCAGTGGTTTTGTGGAATACCTGATGATAAATACACAAAGTTATAGTTAGGACTCTCATGTTAGCAAATATAATGAAAACGTATCTATTACCAGGTG
>Ga0228711_1010794_pt1 | contig 11885 bp, 5 predicted proteins | sample MedpolnodulmetaG_2_FD_177996 | JGI IMG/M metagenome (GOLD analysis project Ga0228711, IMG submission 177996) | Root nodule microbial communities from Medicago polymorpha collected in Santa Monica, California, United States - brown nodules | ecosystem: Host-associated > Plants > Roots > Nodule...
GAATATGTGAGGGAATTAATAAAAAAAATGTAGTGACCATGCTTACTTTAATCCTAGCGGCCACTCGAGTGGTTTGTCATTTCTCGGAGCGATATGACTCAACTGACAATATCCCCAAACTTGTAAGAGAAAATGACATCCAGCAAGAGCTTTTATGTTTGGGTGTGACGCCTCACACAAGCCACGATAAAGGTAAAGCAAAACTGCCGATCTCCAACTATATTTTCTTGTTTCATTAAAATCCCTTAACAAATACAATCAAGAGTTGTGCACAAAGTAGGATAGAAAGAGAAAAAAAAATCATCAATTTATTATGTAAAAAATTAATGAATTGTCTATTAAATCTGACAAAAACTATGCTAAATAAAATATAATTTAAGATTCCTTTAAAAGAAATATAATTTAAGATAAAATTTAAAGAAGAAGAAAACACAGAAACGAAAAATTAGTTAAAATTAAGGAGTAAACTCACGTGAGTCTCCTTATGCGTTTTTATATGGTTTTTGGCTTAAAAAAAATACATTTTTTATGATAGTAACAACCTTTGAGAAAATTAAAGTTAAAACTTATTTATATTTCCTTAAAATAATTCTTAGAATTTAAATAAGGATAAAACTTATGTGTATTTTCTTAAAAGTTTCAATGTCCTTCTTCAGATATTTATAAATATCTATGATTTCTCAAATCCACAATTCTCAAAAGTTTTTATAACCACCAAAAGTGAATTTAATATGAATAATAATACAAAAATCATGTAGGGAAATGCATATAAGTTTTGTCTTTAAAACAAAGGATTTGTTTTGAATGACAAATGATAGCAATTGGTTGTTAAAAAAACAAAAAAAAAATTATAAATAAAAACATCAAATGAATATAATCTATACTATATATAAAGAAAATAACATGTTTTTGACTCTTTTGTACTGACTTTTTCTCTTTTCAAAATTACCCTCAACCTTCAATACAAATATCACATATAACAAATAGATAAGAGTAAATTCAAATATTAAAATAAAAGTGCAACAAACACATATGAGTATATACATGTCCAACTTTTTATTTATTTATCATTTACAAAGTGTAACAACTAGATGAGTATATCTATACTTACTTTTTCATTATCTCAATTATACCCGTAAACAAATTTTTCTATAATAAAGATTGTTGTTGATGTCATTTAAAAAAGAAATTTAGATTTTTTTTTTTTGTTATATTGTTTTTTTTTGTTATATTGTTGGTGTCAATGAAATAGATAATCATGATTACTTTGGTTTGTTATAATTTAAAAGGAACAACCATTTATATTTTTAGTTTTAATCAAAATTTCATAAACATCTTTCATAATATTCAAACATTAGCGAAATAAAAAGAGCAGAAAAACAGACACGCGAGTGCTCATCTTTTCACTGGTAGTAATAATAAACTCACCCCTAAAAAACAAAAGTAATAATAGACTTATGAACAAAAACAATAATCATAATAGTAGCAGTAATCAAGATTTAAAAAAAAATTATAGTCATGATATTCACAGATAAAATCCACCATCAACACAAAGTAGATAACTTAATGGAAACGCAGATAAAGTAAATTGATATTACGCTAATGTATATAAATTACAAACAGTAGTTTTTATGAAACTTTGATTAAAATTAAAGGTATATATAATATATATTTTGCTCTTTCACGTTGTAATAAACTATACTTATCTTTTCAATGATACAAACAATATAACAAATATAATATCATTCAAAAAAAAAGTATATTAATCCCTCCATTCCTTTTTAAGTGTCTTTTTAGAAAATTAACACAAAAATAGCGATGTGTATTTTTGTACATTTTCTTCCTATTATACCCTCATTTTAATCCACCAATAAATTCCTATTTCACACACTTTATCTTTCTAATAAATTTAATATGTTATGTTTCTCCCGTAACAAACAATTATTATCTTTTTCTCCAACAAATTCCTATTTTTTTGTGCGCTCTCTCTCATAACAAACAATTGTCAATTTTTTAAATATTGTGCACATCTGTTTAATTATTGTAAGTCAATATAAAAATTATTTCAACTTCACATTTATCAAAAGTTAAGAAAAATTAACTTTCTTCCAACTCATTTAATTAAAGTTAAGGCTTCAACTAATGCTAGAGTCACACTTGAAATTTTTAACAATTGTTACTCATCTTATTTATAGAATTTTAACTCTTCTTGAAATCATTGTTTGAAACAAAATTTTGTTTAAATTTGAAGATAACAAGAAACAAATTTTGTTTTAAAAAAGCAAACAAACTTTTTTTTAAAAATGCGAACTTTAATTTTCCAAATAGATAGCATTAATTAGTTTTACTGAAAAAGATAAAAGTAATTGACAAAGGGTATAATTGACAAATCGTACCCTTAAAATACCAAAAAGACAATTAAATAGGAACAAAAAATTCACTCTAAAAAGACATTTAAAAAGGAACAGAGGGAGTATAAATTCTTATGTTTTTTAATCACACCAGCAAAATAGCATTTTTATGATTAAATTTGTTTAAGGGTATAGTTGAAAGGAGAAAAAATCAACCCAAAATGGTTTACTTTATTTATATATAGTATAGATATAGATACAATTCTAATTATACGATGCGAACACAAATTTTACTTATTCCAATTATATAATATGAAATGTCTCAATTTGTAATGTTAAGTTTGTTTTTAGATTCTATGTTCCGAAAGATTTTTAAATAGGAATTAAAGTAATTTAATGACAAAACATATTGATTTCCGAGTTGATATAGGTTTTAGATTATATTTTCTGAAATTGTATAAAACGTTTCAGAAAATATAATCCAAACATGGATAAAATAAGAATTTTGGAGAGCGTGCGACAACTATATATGATTCAAGAAGTACATAGGTTGCAAAAAGAAATTTTTTATAAGCTTTGTTGGAAGTCTAGTGAGGCCCAAAACAAACAAACAAATTGAATTTATTTGGGCTTATACCAATCAACTTGAAATAACCCCAAGAACATTTCTCTTTAGGCCCCCTAATATCTCTAAGACACCCTAAGTATACATATGCTAGATAACTACGTGTACTTAGGGGTATTATAGATATCAGGGGTTTAAAGAGAAAGACCCTAACTCAAAACTATGTCAATGAATATATAAATACATAACAATCTATTTTACACGTTTTCCGATTTCGCCTTGCATTGGTGGCTTCTATGCTTCCTCACCATCTACTTGATTTCATGATGTGTGTATATAAGAATTTATACGAGTAAATTTAGTATGAAAAACATTAAATGGTATTGTTATTTATGCCTACAGAAGGTTATTTACATTATTACTGTACTTTATTACGGACTCTCGTCATCTTGTGTATTTGATCTTTCTTAATAATATTCTTCATTTGTATTCTCGTAAGTACTTGTCTACAAGTACACTCTATATATAAGCTCTATAAGAAATGTCTTTTAATTCATTCTATCTTTAACTACCGAATTAGAATCTTTAACTGCCTCACCTCACGTTCTCACGGTCGCATAATCCTCATACATGATATTTCAATAATGGATTCTTAATTCCAAATTGATAGAATGTTCACAAATTGGGGCTGAAAAAAGTCGATCCCATCACACCAATAATTAGAATACTCTTAAGTCAATTCTCTCACCACCTTCATCCCGACATCCATCAATGGTCGCACAATAGTTCTGGACATTCCATTAACATGCTTGTACAACACATTTTCCAATTTGTACAACACCTCGACCACAAGAATACCACAAACGAACCAACTCACACATAAATCGAGCACTCTGCATATAAAGGTGGATGGGAGAATGTTTGGATATGGTGTCGTGGGAATGAGAATGTTTGTTTAATTTTTATTTATTTTTTGGTTTATTGTGAAGGAAACAAAAATAAAGAAGAAAGTTGGGAATGAATGGATTTTTTATCAAAATTTTAGTTGCCACGTCATTTTTCGCTTTCTTGCCACACATGATTCGTAAAATTTAGCATTTTCTTTATTTTAAATATACTTTGATTCAATCTTTTCTTTTTAAACGAATATTTTTAGGGTTTTCTAAATACCCCTAAAGTCAACACGGGTCAACTAGATTTTATTTTCAAAAGAAAATGATAGCGTTTGTTTTAGGAAAAAAAATAAAATAATAGTGTTATTTTAAGTAAGAAAATAGTAGTGTTATTGTGGTCGTACTTGCCTTTTGAATATTTTATTTTGAGTCAAAACAAATATCTATACTATATATAAAGAGAATAAATGGTTTTTGACTGCATTTTTCATTTTCAATTATACCTTTAAACATATTCGAATATATGAATGTTATAATTTTGTCATTTAAAAATATAATAATTTATGTTATATTTTCTATATTGTTAATGACATTGAAAAAGATAAGTATTGTTTGTTACAAATGAAAATGAAAAATATCTAACTTTTAATATAAGAATTTATGTTATATTTTCTATTTTGTTAATGACATCGAAAAAGATAAGTATTGTTTGTTACAAAATGAAAATGAAAAATATCTATACTAATATAAAAATTTCATAAAAAATATATTGTTCGCAATTTATGCGCATTGGAGCAATAAAAAGATAGGACAGACCGACATGGAGTGCCCGTCTGAACCGCTAGTATAACATAATGTAAATATCTTCATCAAATATTATTAATATACAATTGTATTAAATAAACTATCATTATCTACATAAAATACAAACAAAAAAAAAAGACCATATGTTATAAAAGTTATCAATAATATTAGTGCTTGTGTTTTATGCATAATATTTATTGAAATTCATATAACTCAGCAGTAACAAAAGAAAAACAATTGCTGATATTGTATTCTGTATTTTTTTTTTTGTGCTGATATAGCTCATAATTTGTTAAACAAACTATTAATATCTACACAAAATATAAAATAAATAAATCATAGCTATCTAAGTTGGGAAAATTTTCAAGAGCATGTGTCTAGAATGAAAATGACGAGCACATATATAATTGATTAACACAAATAATTTCATAAAAAATCATCTAAAACTTATCTAACAATTTTTTTTTAAGGAAAATGAATGAATTATCTATTAAATTTGACAAAAGCTATGCTAAAGTAAATATAATTTAAAATGAAATTTTTTTTAAAGGAGAAAACTGAGAAACAAATAAAGTTAGAATTAAGGACAAAAGTTTAGGTGAATTATCTTGTGTTTTCATATGATTCTTACTTCTTAGCTAAAAATACATTTTTTTATGACTATAACAAACTCTGAGAAAATTGTGCATTTATTAAAATTATGAGTAGTTTAGTCTGAAACCATGCGAAAAGCACCTGTACAAATGCACCTAAGTTTTTTCGTAGAATTAAAATAAGGATAAATCTTATGTGTATTTTCTTAACTGTTTTTCGTGTGATTTTTTACATAAAATACTATAACAACCTGTGATTTATCAAATCCACAATTTTTTCAAACTTTTTATGACCACAAAAAGTCAATTTTATGTGAAGAACCAAAACATGTAAGGAAATGCACCTAAGTTTTGTCCTTAAAATAAATAAAAAAAATTATAATGACAAATGTTAGCAATTAGTAATTAAAATAACAAAAAATATATAAATAAAAAATGTGAAATGAATATAATAGTAATAATACTTATGAAAATAAACAATAATACTTTTTTTTAGGGAAAATAAACAATAATACTAGTAGTATCATTAATTAAGGATGGCAAAAAGTGGATATCTTTGTTTTTTAGGGGGGAAAATAGATAATTTAGGGAGCACACAAAGATAAAATAAATTGATGTTTTAAGTATCCTAAATTAACGAATGCAAACGCAAATGTAATAGTATACTTACAAGCAATTTAAATGATGCTTTGTTATATGAGATATATAACAAAGTTAACCAAATGACAAAGTTAACCAACATTTCATATGAGATATATATAGAGAATAAGAGAATGACTTTGTTGCATGAGAATGAATAAAAATCATCATATTAAAAGAAATGATTGAGATTAAAACATCACACTTAAGTGAATCATGTATCATTGTCACGTGTCACTCTCATTCCCATTCAACTTTCTCCATTTCCATTGAACTTTCTCTATCACCCACAATCAGCTACTGGATCCTCTTGCATGGAACAAAAACACAGAGCGCAGTCAACAAGAATTAAAATTATGACAAAGTGTGAGATGCATTGTTTTATAGAGAAATGATATTTATACAACTATTTTGAAACAATTTTTGAACGACTTTCTTTCTCATATTCACATTATGTTCTTACTCTCTCTTCATTTTTCTCTCTCAATTATTTTTTATCAATAAAAAGATATAAAAAAAAAAGTTGTCACAAAAATTATCATCAAATGGTTATACAAATATTATTACTCTTCTTTATAATTAGTTTTGTTTTACACCTATTAGAATATTCAAGTACATATCCATGATTTCTCAAAGTTGGAATATATAATGCAGTTAACTATTACGAAGTTTGGGTATTTGGGTATATCCGAAGATGGATTTTATCTTACTCACACCGATTTAATTAGGATAGCCGAACAAATTAAAAAGTGGTTAATTTAAGATTGATTTGAAAATAAAAATTATTAGAAGTGTATAACTTTGATTTTCCTCTTTCTTTCAAAAAAAAAACTTTGATTTTCGCCTTTAATTAAAACGTTGTTTGATAGTTTCTCGTAAAATTCCACATCATTGATGAGTATGTGAAATTTGATCTCATTTAGATTTGATCTAATTTGCACCTTTTTCAGAAACACCAAAAATATGGATAGTAATGTCGATATTTTAAAAATAATCACGAGTTTTCAAAATTTTATTATATTGATTATCGACTTTCACATCGGTACATAAAAATTTACATCCATAGATATAAACAAAGTAACGTGTGTGCTGCAACTATTTAACGAATTTTTTAATATAAAAAAAAAACATTTAATAGAAACTTACATTAATGCTGATGGTTTTCATTTGATATTTTTTTTAGGTACATATGTCAAGTGATGTGCCATAAATAAATAAACAAAATGTGTTGCAAAAGTTTATCTCAACTTTTTCATTTAGGACTCTAATGTTACAATCCTTTACAAATACACTGGTATACATTCGTTGAGCCTACTACTTATCATTTGATCCCGGTACATAACATTAATTGTGCAATGAAACCAACCACATGGCAAATTACACAGTACAAATGAACATAATCTCAATTTAATTTCATACAAAGCAATCTAATCATCTCTAATTATCGTTTTCATAAGAAATAAGAAACCATTCAAAACTGCCATACTGGTCAGTGGATCATCAATATGTAGTGCTTGGTGAAAGCACATGCTCTGGTGATTAGAATTTGTGTTAACTTCTAAGATTCGCCTTTTCTTTTTTTTCCCTCTCCGTGTCTTGACCGCCTAGGTGCCTCATCTTCACTTTCACTATCGTCATTCCGATCATCCTGCTGTGACTTGTTGTATCCTTGCTGATACTGCATGTCATCATCAGGACCCCCACTTTGACTGAGCATGTCTTGACTCTTACCCTGCTCTGGTCCTGAACCATACCTATCATTCCGATCACTTGGTCTTTGATCTCTTTTGCCAGTGCGGTTTATATTTTGTGGTGGAGGTGGAGGTGGTGGAAACATCGGAGGCATATTGACTGGCCTGCCACCTCTTGGTGCGTTTGGACCTGGAACCCCCATTCCCCCCATAAAAGGACCACGTCCAGGATTCATCATCATCCCAAATCCACCACCGGGAAACATCCCAGGGTTTGAGGGTCGACCTCGGAACATCATGCCAGCTGGGGGACCCCCAAAATCACCACCGAACCTAGGAGCATATGGACCAAAACCTCGGGGACCCATGCCAAAAAGATCTGGCATACCAAAACCATCGGGTCCACCAGGTCCGTAGGATAATCCATCGCCCATCATAGGATTAAAATTTTGCATTCCATGGATCGGTCTTGCTCCACGCCCAAGATGCATGTGAGGGGGCCACATCATACCTCCTCTGCCCCTACCTCTTCCTTGAACAGCTGGCCCTACAGCTTGACCAAAGCTCTCCTCCTCTTCATCACTTTCTTCCTCTTCCTCTTCTTCATTGTCTTCAAATGGGACAATATCTGGATTTTCTCCTCCATTATCTGGATTCACTCCCTTTGCTTTCTCTTCTTCTCGTTTAGACTCTGCTGCAATTGAGATAGCCTGTAAACATGAGAGAGAAAACAGATTAGTCCAATACTTAAAACATTACAGGGCAATGAATTTATGTGTCCCAAATGCATTCATTAAAATATGCAACTCTTAACAAATAATGGACACACTTGGCATGAAACCAAATATTAACTGTTCAGTTGAGCTTGTTTAAACACAAATAATCCGTGAAACGTCGAACAAAAGATACTCCAAAAAATATATTATACATGTCGTGAGGAACACTAAAAGAAATTGAATGCTCTACATTGGAGTTGTAAAAATATATGTTTGTACAAGATATCTATATTAGTTTCTATTCACCAAAAAATATTGATGATGACTTAGGAGAACATACCATAAGTTCACTATCTGGCTCAGTATATAGCAAGGATGCCAACTGCTCACCGATAGAGGGTTCCAGCTCCTGACAATCTCTACTTATCTGCAATTACGTAACCAACAGAATATTTAGTAATTACTAATTGTCATGAACTTACTTTCCGAAAAAAATTGCAGAATCTGATACCATGTTAAACAGTTTGTCTTTCGGATTGAGCAAACCTTTTCTGTGTTTATTTTGTTTTCACCTTCAATTGCAAAACTGTTACATGTGTTTCACTTTGGTTCTTGTTTTCAAAGACTTGTACTAGTAACGGTGAAAATAGAAGTGTACATTGTTTCTGACAAATTATTGAATGCAGGAAACAGTTTAACAAATAAAAATGAAAAGAAAAAATGTTTTTCCCAGACCAATCAGGCCCTTAAGTTGTTAGGTAAGGGCTAAAATGATTTCATATCTAACTGTAATCATAATCCAATATGATGACCAGAGGTATCACACAAGTCAGACAAAAAATTGGATGCACAATTTGGCTCATAAACAAACAGGAATGTGATGAACAACAAATAGATTTAAACTACAAATATATGAGTACGTGTGGCTTGTTCAGTTAAAAAAATTCGAAATTACAGTGTCTTTTTTTTTTGTAAGAATGAATAGGGGATAAAAGAGTCTGTTAATAGGACCCCTTCTATATTCTCATTTGATACAATCCATGAAATATAATAAAATAAGGAAACTATAATGAGAGATAATCTAAGGTACTAAAAAATACCCCATGACTACTGCAAGATACTTTTCATTTCTAACAAAAGTATATCTCACTTTTTCTAACAGGGCGTGCAACATCTATAATCCATGAAACTTCAGAAAGTATATCTTAAAAACCCTTATGCAGCATTAAAATTAAGGACCTTTCAAAAATGGCTTATTATTGATCTTATCCTGAAGATTAATACCACACTTTCTGTAATATGGCACCATAAAAGATTTATTCTGAAGATTAATACCTACATATAGGTTCCACAATCATCATGCATCCACTGTTAAGTTAGAAATCAACACTATATGTCCCAACATTAGAAAGTCGGTTGATTTCGCTGACTGACAGCTATGACAAGATCTATATCAACTCTCATTTGTTAAATAACAACCAGGTAATATTGAACACTATCAATGGTCACGAGGGACAAAAGACCACCCATGTTTATATGTTATGTTTTAGTAGATTAGGATTTTCTACTTTGTGGGTGATGTAAAAAGCTACCCGAAATAACCAAGCAGTAAGTCACAGATAGAACATTACAAAGAAAGTCGGGTAAAATTCAAAGTGCAGCTATAGGGAAAGGAGGATTCAACAACAATTTTATAAGGATCACATCAACATCCAGATGAATTCAATCCTTTCTATATTCAACATGGAAGGGACGTCAAGTAACAATCTTCGTGTATAAGAACCACCAACAGCAAGAAAAAAATGGTGCAGCGAGAGTAAAACAAGAATGCAAGAAAACAGCTTTTATGAAGGGTAAAAAAATGGATAATAGAATTGGAAAAGATAATACCTTCACCGGTAAGTTCTCATTGTATGGATTTCTCAAATGGCGAGTTTTGTGGAATGATAGTTCACATAACTGCAAATAAGAAATACAGTTAGACAGATTATTATGTAAAAAAGTATCCACACGTCATTATGCAGTTCCCAATCCTGGTTCATGGAGAAATTTCTCCCTGTTACAATACTAAGACACAAAAGCATTAATAAAGCCACCTTAAGCGAACAATATAAAAAATAACTTATTGCTTAGACGTTTGGGTTTGTTGAAATATTAGGAAAAATAATTTTTCCTGTTGCAATCCAATAAGAGAGCATACAAAAACTGAATCCCTCGAAATTTACAACACGAAGCTTTTTTTTTCTTCTTTTTGGATGAAAACAAAACCCTTATTTCTCAACAGAGCTAATTCACTGGGTGCGATCATTAAGTCAGTAATTCTGGTGACTATTAGATAATCATAAGAGGCTCCTACTTGACAACTTTATGTAAAGAATGGAAGTGCAAAACTCCCATTGAGGTCATGTTTTATGTTTGGGTGCAAGTGGTTAATGCACACTTCAGTTAACGTCAAATTGTTCGGGTAGCGTAGCACCCAAGTTTGATCCCTGGCTGAAACAATCTTGGATCAAACTTTACTAACTTCTCGGCCAAACTCCAAATTGTCAAGGTCCCTAGGAACCATAGGGTTAAGGCAAAAAATCCAAATTACATGTTGCGCATTTGAACGAAGCTACCACAGAGCTCTATCTCCTGATACATTCTATATTTAAGTTTAGTTCAAGCTCAATGTCACACATATGTGGTTCGTGAACATTATATTTCTCCTTTCACCTTTGAGAGTAATTTCCATGTCTCATATATATTGGAAAGATTAATGAAGCTAAAACTCTATGGCATTGCCTGCGTGTAAGTTAACACAATTCACAGGTGTATTAAGTTGGAGAGAACCGTGTGTTTATGGTGACAAAATTCTATTTTGATAGTAGAAATTATAGAGCCACAGAATTTTGTTTTCAGTCCTTGAATTCAGGTGCAACAAATACGACATCCACTACTTCACCACAACTATCAACTCTTGCACCACAAAAACATATAGAAAAGTCATCAAAAGCCTCTCTAAATTATATGGTCACCATAAAAGACAAAGGTGCCCCTTTAAATATTATATTGCGACCAAAATGAAAAAGGTATCTAATTTAAAAATTTCTGAAGCATAGCAATTGGTAATTTTCACTTTCGTTTTGCTACAGTCTTATTAAGTATGCTTCCAGTTTGTTCAATTTCAACTTAGGATTATTGCTATCACTCAGATAAATTGAGTAGGGTAGATGATGAAAGAGTTTTTGTACCTTCAACCACTTAACAGAGAAATTACGTCCATAATGTGCCGTTCCATGAGCATATTTCCAGTTTCCACCAGCAACAGAACCACCAATTCTGGATGTCATCTTTGCACAACCCTGCAAAAATATAGAACGGTTTACGTCCAGTGGCTTTGCGAAAGCCAAACAAAAGTCTCCCAATGTATTTCTTCTCATGCAGAATAAAACATTGGGTTTATATATCATTCACACAGCAAAACGAAAGAAGCAAAACCAATTACATCCAACCACCCCCCTGCCCCCCCAATGGGTGGATCCAATATAAGTTTAAGTGTGGCTACAGCCACATCAATAATAATTCAAATTTTTTCTATATATATGAAGGGTGTCTATTTTGACACTACTATTTTAGGTCTGGATTACCCCC
>Ga0228711_1010798_pt1 | contig 11884 bp, 6 predicted proteins | sample MedpolnodulmetaG_2_FD_177996 | JGI IMG/M metagenome (GOLD analysis project Ga0228711, IMG submission 177996) | Root nodule microbial communities from Medicago polymorpha collected in Santa Monica, California, United States - brown nodules | ecosystem: Host-associated > Plants > Roots > Nodule...
TATATATATATAATTGAAAAGAAAAAAAGTCAGAACAAAAATAATATTTTCTTTATATATAGTATTTACTTTGTAGGATAACAACTCTTATTGAAAATTTAATCAACCATCAATTTACATTATTTGGATCTTATTGTAATACAGGTTAATCTTTGTGGCCATGCCACACTGGCAGCTTCACACATACTTTTTTCATCTGATTTGGTGAACAACAGTGTTATTGAATTTGTGACACTATCTGGAGTTTTAACTGTTAAAAAGATCCCTTCGATCGATGTGATTGGTGTGCCAAATTTGCTGAATGGTGAAGCTCCTCCAGTTGGATTTTACATTGAGTTGGATTTTCCTGCTTATTATCCTATTACAAAATCATACACGATGACACTTCAATCATTTATGAGGCATTGAATGGTGCTTCCATTATTGATATGAAGAGGACAGAATTTGCAGATGATTTACTTGTAATTCCTTAACCTTCTCTCTTTTACATTAATATTAGCTTAATATTAATGGTCCGTCTTTCTGTTTTCACATTTGGTTTGTCATAACATTTATAAACATAGTATAAATCATATAATATAGCTAATATCTTATAACTTATAGCTGATTGCAGATAGTTGATAAGTTAATTGAAATGTTTGATAAAAATAGTGGTTCAACTAGATGATAAGTATAAAATGACATAAAGGATATTCTTAATTCATGATAAAATTTATATCAAATGATATTTAAATATTTAGAATTTCGTAATTTTAAATTTATTTTAAAAAAATTAATTTAATTTATTTTGAAAGTAAGTTATTTAAATTAATTGATATACTATATCTATATTATAAATTAAATTTTATTCACTAAAATTTTATTCTATATTTATGTTCATTTAAATATTTATACTCTATAAAAAAATTAAATGTAACAATTGACATGTAACAAAATGCATTATTATTATATGTATTATTTACAATTTACAATAATCTGTTTGCATTTTTTTTATATACATATTTATTTGTCACATTGAAAAATTAATTAGTTTATGATTATTGGAGATATGAAGCTCATTATTTCTCTTAGGTTGTTCTCACATCTGGATAAAATGTCTTAGAAGTACAACCACGGTTTGATGCACTAGCTAAATTATCTGGAAGGGGAGTAAGTGTTACAGGGACTGCGCCTCCTGAGTCAGGATTTGACTTCTACAGTCGATTCTTCTCCCCAAAATTTGGAATCAACGAGGTAAGTGGTTGAGAACTATGAATATAAATGTTCCTCCAATTGCATTTCTAAAGTTTCCTTAACTATGCAATGAGCAAGAGTTATATAAAGAATATCCAAGTATGGTTTTTGGATTTTGAGGTTTTTTTTGTCAAGTAGTTTAGTGACTAGAAATTCATCTTTAAATAAATAAATGGAGAATCTGGGGTTCAAACTCTAGCCTTTGTATAAATAATGCAATATTTCTACCACCTGAGTTATGTTCACATGAACATATTTTGAGTTTTTTACTCAACCTTGTCAAGCCATTTTCAAACTGCATTGTAATCTCTTAAATATATTCTTTTGTTAAACTCTAAAATCTACGACTCAGCTAGAAAATCTGAGAATTGGCTCTCCATTTTAAATTGTCATTTATAAAAACAATTTCTTAAAAAAGGCACATGATATTATTATTATTACTACTACTTATTTTTACAAGGTATATTGTTGGTCATTTGGAACAAACTGAAGAATATTACATAAATCAAATTCACTCTACCATTTCACTTTAAGATATGAAAATAGAAAGAAATGAGATAATGTTGTTGATAACTCATGTTTACTCTTTTAGGATCCTGTTTGTGGGAGTGCACATTGTGGTTTGGCACCCTATTGGAGCGAGAAACTGGGGAAGTGTGATTTAAAAGCTTATATGATACTCCCTTCAAAAATATTAAGACGTACATTACTTTTTATGGAAGATATTAATTGAAAGTGATGACATAATACTAATTAATTAGAGGGTATTTTCGAAAATAAATAATTAAAATTAAACTGATAATAAAAAATACACTTTATTTTAAGGAAAAAAAGTGACACTTTTGACACTTATTCTTTTGCAAATGTGTCATTGATAGCATAGGGAGTACTATACTATCATTTCTCTCATTAGGATTATCTTTGTCATTGTTTTTAATTTATAGATTACAATTACATTTGTGCAGGCATCAACTAGAGGAGGAGCTCTTAACATTCATGTTGAGAAACAAAAACAAAGGGTGTTTTTGCGTGGGAAGGCCGTTACGGTGATTGAAGGGTATGTTCTGGTCTAATCAAAGTACACATGAAAAGAATACACATGAACATTTTGTGTATTTCATATTCACAAACCATAGTGTGAGTGTTGTAGGATTTATTGATTTGAATAAATTGGTCTGCCTTATGAGTTGGCATCACCTAGTGGAATAGTGGTTCGTATTCATCCTATGTATGAGCAGAGGAAAAGGATATTGATGTTTGGAAAGCTTGTTAATGTCATGAATATTGGATATCTTCTATTTGAACTCTTGTATAATTTTGCAAATAATAGACCTAAAATCGGAAGCGATAATAAAATCGTCTAAAATTCCTTTCAATAAGTTAATAATAATAAAATCATTTAGAATTGATTTTGACATTTGAATATTGATGCGTGGAAATATTTGATAGGAAGTATGTGTTGGTTCCTTTTAGAACATATTTTGATGCGTGTAAATAGATAAACATTAACATATTGTTGTAAAATATTGGACATAAAATTATCTCCAATTATTTCAGCAAATAATTACAACAACATCAAGTAAATATTATTTTAGAACAAAATAAATTAGGGAATTAGTGAAACATAGATTCACCATTATATTAGCTCCTCACATGTTATCTTTAGGAAAATTAGATTCACCATTATATTAATGCCTCACATTTACAATATCAATAATTGCAACCTCAAACACAAAAGTTATGTGGGCCCTCCTTACAAAGATGTCGCAATTTTTTTTTCGTTATTTAACTTTCCATCGTGTATCTTGTGTCCGAAAACTAGGGTTGAGCATCGGACGGGTTCGGGTCTGAAAACACCATATTAGATGAAATCAATTTCGGCTGTTCTTGGGATCGGTTTTCGCGATTCATTAGCTTGTCGGTTCGTCAGAAATATGAGTATAACTAGGTTTCCCCTGCAGTTCTTAACTAATAATAACTAAGCGTTCAAGATTCGTCTTTCTACTGAAGATCTTAATTTATTCAGATTTACCCTACAGTGTCTGATAATAACTAAGCACACAATATATTATCTTGTCAAATTTTACTTCAGATTACCATGAGTGTGAGTATTCTCAAGAGTCGTTGCCGCCCATCGGAAGGAATCAAACCCCTATCCGATGTAAAACCACCAGGTGGAATCAAATTTTTTCCGTTGTAACCCTCACAAATTATTATTATACTTTACCTTTTACTACTCAAGTACATAAAGTATGAGTACTGACTAATTGCATTATTGATTCTTTACTCGATCAAGATTCATAAACAGGATCTACTTTCAAGATTATGTATAAATCTTGTAACTTTTTTTTTATCAATTAGTAATAAAGTATAGTAATTGATTAGTCATTATTTTTATCTTTACTTGTAAACGTGATAACAATCACCAATGTCAAATTATATTATTTAACTTTCGAAGGATAAGTAAAATAGTCTAACTTTATATATTATTTACATAACATTTACTTTTGCATGTTCTCAATGTAATTCCACAAATGTCCATACCTCATCATAGTGCTTAGTTACCCTAGAATTGTAGAACATTCATACACAATGTTTACTTTAACTCACGTAGGAGTATTTTGTAAATTTCAGTCAGGAGCAAGCAATTTATGTTGGGTAAAGAGCATAATTCTACTTCCACAAACAGATCCTGAAATGCCAAATCACAATGGACAATTTTACAAACATTTCCATACCCATTTATTTAATATACTCCCTCTATCCCAACTAACTACCACAATTGATAATTTCACACAACTTAAAAAAAATTGATAAATGATAGAAAGAGAATTGTGATTTTACTAAATTACCTTTGGTCACCATTGCCGCATTTTCATTATAAAAAATGGATAGAGAAAAATATAATTTAATATGGATTCATATATAATATTAAGGGAAATGCTAACGACTTTTCTAAGAGCACTTGATAGTTATCATTGATGCATTTTCATTATCATAAATGGAAACTAGAAAATATAACTTAACATTGATTCATATACTCCATCCTTCCCTTTTTAAATGACCCAATTTAAAAATATGTAGTGTTCATATAACATGCTTTGACTCTATTTTTCTACTGATATATAAAGACAAAATATAGCATATAAGATGTTGGTGGATTCGTCTCGACAAATATTTTCTAAATATAAAATTTTCATAATTTTTTCTAATAGATTATTAAAGATATTTAAGTTCAAAATTGTGCATTGACATACGTAACAGAGTCAACTGGGTCATATAATATGGGACGGGGGGAGTACAATATTAAGGGAAATGCTAACAACTGTCGACGCTTGATAGGAAGTTTAAAGTGAAAATTTTATCTTGAGATTTGTGTATTCAACACATTGAAATATCAAGAAACGATTTTTCTACATGAAAATTATCAATTATTTCTAATTTTAAAATCTTTAAAAAATATCCTAAGGACACTTGTTAGCAAGACTCAAATATTCCGTAAAAAATAACCAAAACTCAAATATTAGTTATAGGGTAGAATTTATAAATAACTAAATAAACTACATTGAAAATTGAAAAATAGACTCTTTAGAATATTTTTGTTTTGTAAATATAACAGTTATTATGAAACACAAAAACTAAAAATTTTGATTCATATATAATATCAGTTGTAGGATATAATTTATAAAAATTTAAATAAACTACATTGAAAATTGAAAAAGACACTCTAGAATAATTTTGTTTTGTAAATGTGATAGTTATTATGAAACACAAAGTAATAATTTTTCCTTTTCTAATTTAAGAAAATAAAGTAAATATCCCTCCAAGCTTTTTCATTTCCTCATACCATCTCATAGTCTCACTATCCTCCTCACTCTCTCCCCTATGAATCTCCATCTTTTCCTTCTTTTTTTCCTTCTTTATTTTTGTGTAAAAAGAGAAAGAGGCAAATTCTGGAGATAAAATGATGATTAGTGAGTAGCTTTCTTGGGAAAAAAAGAAGCAGATTGGGTAAAACTAAATGTGCATATTTAGTTTTACCTCATGCTGGTTTTCTTGTGGATTTCTTTTAATTTTACCACAGGAAGGCTGATTTTCTTGTGGATTTCTTTTAGTTTTACCACCGAAAGCTAGGTTTTCTGGTGGTTTCTTTTTCTTCGAAGATTTAGTTTTACCCCATTGTAAATGTAATAAGAATTATATTAATAAAATGATATTTTATAACTATTATTTTTGTTTCTTTATTTTTGTTAATTTTTGCATTTATTTTATGATTGCGTATTGAATTAATAAATTCGAATAAAGTAAATAAATAAATTAGAATAAATTCAGCGTGAATTCGAATAAAAATTGCATATTGAATAAATTCGAATAAAGTTAAGTATTAAAAAAATCGAAAAGAGCCTAATTAAACTCAGCGTGAATTCGAATAAAGTTGCGTATTGAATAAATTCGAATAAAAATTGGGTGATTTGAGAGAGATTTTTGAGATTTTTTGAAATTTTAGATGAGAAATGAGGAAATGAGATGTTCTTCCTTCTTTAAAATAGCACGTAGCGTGAGCTAACTAACGCGGCGTTAGTTAACTCACGTGGCGTTAGTTAAGTAGCGCATAATTTAACACTTGCGTTACTTAACTAACGCATGAGTATTTTCGGTAAATCAACTGGACGCGAGCAAAAAGTATCGGGAGAAGAGCAGAATTCTCACATTTACCTCATTGACTCCAGCTTTAGGACAGAAGAATCGACCATAGAAGTCGAATTCGGATTCAGGAGGCGCAATCCCAGAAACACTTACCCCCCTTCCGGATAATTTATCCATTACATCAAATTGTGGTTCTACTTCTGTGACATTAATTCCGGATGAAACCACAACCTAGGAGAAATTAGAAGCTTAATAATGTTGAATATGCACAAATTGTATAATTGTTATTTAACGCACATAGTTTTCAATTTGAATGATTTTTCAATAATGGTTTATGTTTTTATTGGAAGTCTCTAAAGAATAATCATGAAGTTATTAATATCAAAATGTTTTATAAAAATTCTAAAGGATAAATGGGCCCTTAATAACTCTTAATTTTGAAGATGTGTAGATAAAACTAAAACTACAATTATAATGAAATATATGAAACGGAGGGAGTAATAGACAAGGAAGAAAGGAGAGGATTTGGAATTACAAGTATGTCATCTTGAATTTGTGTTCTCTTTATATCAATTATGGAAGCACCGTCCAATGCTTCATAAATGAGTGAAGTATCATCAAATTTGAATTCTGTAATAGAATCTGCAGGAAAATCCAATTCAATATAAGCATCCTTAGATTCATCGTTTTGAAACTTCTTCAACTCGGTACTTGAGTCATTAGTGACTAAGATCTTTTTGGCAGTTAAGCTTCCAGATAATGTTACAAATTGATAATTGAGCAAGAGCTTGGTGGTATAAAATTGATTGATAATTGATATTGTTTATACAATTTTTTTAGGAGAGATGATTAATTTATGTGTTCTCCTCATAGTGTTTATTGTGGAAAAGTTTTCGTTACTTTGAAATTGGGTTGGATATCAGGAGTCTATAGGAAAAACTGTTTTTTAGGCAAAACCAAACTATAATAAATTAAAATAAAGTGATAAAGAGACCAGGGTCATAAAACTTGACATAGGTATAACCCAAATGGGAGTACTTCCTCTGGTTCTATTTATAAGAGACATCTGAGTTTACAAAAGTGGATATATTTGGTCTAATTTTTTAACCAGATACATTAACTTTTGTTGACCGAAATTTCCTTATAAATAGGACCGGAGGAAGTATATAATGCATGTCATCTGGGGATGCATGTGATGTATTATTATGATATCGTATTCTAATAAACCTGAAAATCGTGGTTATGTAATCTAACCACCAATATTTACTTGTTCTTTTAAAAACTTATTACTTTCTCCGGTTTTATTTATAAGAAAATTTTATCTTTTGATATTCATTGAGTAATTGATGTATCTTGTTTAGAATATAGACTAAATACATCATTTAATAATGAATAAAAAAAGTCAAATGTTTCTTATAAACAATTTATCGCCACACCACACACACATGTTTGTTATTTTATAATTTTTTATTTTTTGTAAAAGCAAATGAATTTATCATTAATAAAGATGTACAAGAAATGCCAACATAATGAGTGAATATTTGCTATGATAGTTTAATGTTGGTCCACTTGATTTGTTTTTATTATGATGTACTCCTGTTTAGGTTATACCTAGGTCAAGTTTTACGCCCCAGTCTCTATATCACTTTATTTTAATTTATTATAATTTGATTTTTCCGAAAAACAGTTTTTCCTAGTACTTATGATACTAGATCAATGATTGGATTATTAAACATAAGACAAGCATATTTATATTTGTACAATCATTTTGTAACAACTTTCTCTCTTATGAATACCCACTTTTCTTTGTAAATTTATGGTGTATCAAAATTTGTCACACAAATGTTGTTCAAATAATATACCATAGTCACATAATTCACTAGTTTGAGTGGTGAAGAACATATTGGTTCGCGCGAACTGGTTCGCAGTTCTTTCGCGTATTGGTTCCTACAAATTTGTGAAGGAATTCGCAGAAACAAGCGAACCAAGAGAATCTGCAAAAACGACTGTTGTAAGAGTGAGGCGGGGCATTGTAAGTGGAGGAATTTTGTTTGTGAGTGAAGAAATTCGGAGGCGGCAAACACAGTTTCACGTTTTTGAGGAAGAAGATGATGAAAATAAATCAAAGAAACTGGATTGGAGAAGGAGGCGATTGTTTCTCTCAGTGGAAGGAGGAAGATGATAATGAGATGAAATTAGGGTTTCTTGCTGAACTATTTTTATATTGGGCTTGGGTTAGCTTGTTGGACTATATTAATATTGGGCTTTGGCTAATAAAGTTAAAATTGCTCTTCTCCCATCATATTTTGGTCACTCCCAACTACACTTTTGAAAATACCCCCAACACGACTTAAGTCACGCAGGTGTTAAACACAATGTGACTTAAGTCACACTCAAATGCAATCTGCGTGACTTATGTCACACTGAACCCAGTGTGAAGTCACACTGCGTGTCCTTTAGAGATTAGACATCAACTCATTTCCTCTTTCACATCTAAAATCTCCAAAATCTCTCTCAAATCAACCAAATCCAAAATTCCTTCAAGTTCAAATCAAACAACACTACAGTAACAAGTAAGTTTTCATAATCAAACACCATTAACCTTTTATGATTATATGCTAAATTTTTCCTCTTAAATTAGAAATTGTTTAGTTTAAGGTTTTGTTTAAATTTTGATTTTTTTGGCAAGAAATGATAAAATGTTTACATGTAAATGACTTAAATTGATTAATTGTTTAGATGTTTGCATGTTGATATTGTAGTTATGAGTTTTAGGGTTTATGTCTAATTTGCACTCCAAGTGTTTGAATGAGTTTTTCATTGATTGTTTAATTTCTTATGGTGTAGATCTGAAACAATGGATAATTTGTTCAGTGCTCAAGTATGCTTCAACGGTGGAAACCCTCATTTGTTCAAGGTCTGGGCCGATGTCACTCTAAAGGGCCACACTAAAGGATCTGAAGGATCAACTGAATGAAATCAATTAAGGCCTCAACCCCAGAGACACAAGGAGGGTGGAGGACCTTCCGTATGCACGTCCCAGTTATTTGCAGTTGGAAAAGATAATGCTGATAGACGATGACTGCGTGAGGAACATATTTTCCATATATCATCAGCACTGCATACTCCCGATGATTGAGATGGAAGCTACATTGCTGAGATCGCCTGAAGATATTCTCAAGAGATTGATTCTGCCATAAGATTATGTCTAGGTAGCATCATTATTATGTAGTGTCTTTATTTTGTTGGAATTTAATTTTAATTCTTGTTAGTTTGCTAAAGATGTTGGTGTTGAAGTGTCTTATACTTAGTGTAGAGATTTGCAAGGTCCTTTGAAAAGCCAACAGAATTAAGAGAACACTACATGTATTCTACATAATCAACTAAATAGGTTTTTACATCGAATTCCTTCGTATAGGATGAGTGTCACGGATGGGAATGCACTTCTAAGATGTTATTTTGATCTTGATCATGCTCCTCTGTCAATTGAAACTTGTCAGTTGGCAGGACAGTAAGATTAAGTTCAAAAGAATATATTGAGATGCATTCTTTTCTGTGATGACTCATTCTATATGAAGGGATTCGATGTGAAAACATATATAGTTGATTATGTAGAATACATCTGTTGTTCTCTTCATTCTTTTGAGTTTTCAAAGGATGCTGCAAATCTCACATCATGATGATACCACATATTTAGGGAGAATGTAATGTAACGTAGATGAAATTAAAACTAAATAAAATTGTGTATTTTTTGAATTGATTTCGTGTACTTGTGAAACTTTATTCGAATTTATTCAATACGCAACTTTATTCAAATTTATTCAATACACAACTTTATTCAAAGCACCAAAATGCGCAACATATCAAAAAACATAAAAAAAATCCAATAAACCAAGACATTACAAGTCATTACAATTAATCATTTCCCTCATCATATAAGTCAATTGAGTTGTCCTCGACAGTTCCTGGGGAAGCTGCTTTTGGTTGAGGACCAAAATAACAAGTCATTCCGCTCCTCCTCAGCTTGGAATGATTGTACACCAGCACATTCAAATTGTTTTTTTTTACGGAACCATCGCATTCGATTCTGTGCCATGTCACAATCGATTTTGCTTTCTTCTTTTCACCCTCCTTTTTCAACTGAACTTCACCTGATTCTGAGACATATTTACACAATACAAATATCGAAGATCAAAACCTACACGAACAATTCTACCATAAATTCCTAACAATTCCTAACAATTTCTACAACAATTCAATAAATCCAACTCTAATCAACAATTTCTACTCTAATCAACATCAAACAATTCAATCAAATCATAAACATCTAACATCATAAAATAAAAAATAAAAAATAAAAAATCAACAAAACCTAATTATGTGACAATTTATCTAAAAAAAATCTAACAATTCAATCAAAAAACGCTGATACAATAGGATAAAAAACACTTACTTGATTTTGTGATTGTAGATGGGGTTGAATGGCTTAAGGTTGGAGAAAATCGCAACAATGAAGCTCAAAATCGCAACAATGGAGTTTTGAAAATTCCTATGGTGTCGTTCTGTTTTTATAATAGAACCCAGCGTGAGTTAACTCACGCTGACTTAAGTCATGTGCCGAGCATGACTCAGGGTTATACATCTTCGTGGGTTAACTCACGCCGGAGTATTTTAAGCAGTTTGGTTGGGAGTGAGCGTTTTATGTTGGGAGAAGAGCAATTTTTTAATAAAGTTGGGATAATTGCTCTTCTCCCTTTTGTTTTTGCTCATTCACCGATCCAAAAAGTAACTCACGCTGAAAAAATGTTTAACATGAGCTAACTCACGCTGAACATTTTTAAGGGAATGAACAATTTTAAAAGGAAAAAGAGCAATTATCTTAAGTTGGACTATGTTTGATGAATGCGACTCAATTGTTTTACTTAATCAATGTTGTTTCTCTTGAATGGGGGTAATAAAGTTGGAATAATAAAAAAAAAATCTTTGCCAATTTAAAATATAAATTTATCATTTTTATTTTATCTGCATTTTAAAATACTAATTGTTATTTTTTTTTATGTTGTTATGAAATTATTATTTTTTTGAGTTATGATATCAATATTTTTAATATTATTTTGTTTATTTAATTATTATTTTTCATAATGCACCGATTAATGTATTAGAACGTACCGCGAACCAAAATAGCATACCGATTATGTATACTCTGTATATCAAATTCTTTAAGGGTTGCGTACCACATACCCAAACCCGTACCACGTACATAAGTGAGTTACGCATTATATGACTACGTAACATACCCATTATATTGTATCCGTAAATAATAACGTTGAAGCGGCTGTATTTATATTAACAGGGACTTTTACAAGTTTCAGTATTAACATATATTTGTATATTTGCTTTTTTTAAACTAAAACACCCTTGTTCGTGTACATAAACTATAAAATACTATGTGGTATGCTTATTTGTTTAAAACTGAATTTTGTTTTATTCCATATATTGCATTATTGCTGTTATTGAATTTCACAAAGTTTGCAGTACTATGTGGTGTTAACAATGTTATAATGCAGGTGGATGCTTTCACCGAGACAGCATTCAAAGGGAATCCAGCAGCAGTGTGCTTATTAGAAGAAGATAAGGATGATGAATGGTTGCAACCATTAGCTGCTGAGTTCAATACCCCTGTTACTTGTTATTTGATTCCTATTCATGGGACCTCTAAATTTAATCCCCGTTTTGGTCTCAGATTGTTTGGTTTACTTCTATTATTGAGGTATATGTTAATTTGAAATTATCAATGAAGTATTACCAAATAGTTTTAAAATTTTAATAACTTTTTTTTTGAGATAAACTACTCAATAAAAACTTTTGAATTGACGGTTGAATTGTAATAAATTATTAAGTGGAGTAGCTCACGTAAGAGTTACAGCTGAAAAGGAAATTGGTACTTACATGAATGAAGACAACGAAATGTAAAAAAAAAAAACCATATGAGCAAGGTCCCTAT
>Ga0228711_1010805_pt1 | contig 11873 bp, 7 predicted proteins | sample MedpolnodulmetaG_2_FD_177996 | JGI IMG/M metagenome (GOLD analysis project Ga0228711, IMG submission 177996) | Root nodule microbial communities from Medicago polymorpha collected in Santa Monica, California, United States - brown nodules | ecosystem: Host-associated > Plants > Roots > Nodule...
CTGCCTGACTCAGATAAGAACGGTATTAGAGAGAGAAAATATATGCTTTTTAAATAAAATGATTATGAGAGGGATAGAGTCAAAATTCTGCAATATGGGATTTAGAATCACGAATATTAGGTCATGAAGTTTGTGGTTCATATAAGATCTTATAATAAAGATTATGATTTTATATTATACCTTATATAAAATCTTATCAAGAATTTCCTCAAAAAAAAAAATCTTATCAAGAATTAGAACTATATATAAAGTATATATTATTACTCCAATTATCGTCAAAAAAAGAAGGTAGATACCGTACGTAAGGTAGTTACAGTAAGGTGTTTTTCTTGGAAAAAACCTTCTTTCAAAATTGCAATGACTTGGGAAAGAGTCTTGAATTATGACAAAGTCATAACTAGGTAGACAGATGGGAATTCAAGTGGTGTATATATCTCAAAGATTTTTTTTGTTTTTTTTATAATATATCTCAAAGAAATATATAATTTTATATATAAGATAAGATAATAAGTTACAATAAATTTATTCTTACGGCGATAATTATGTTGATTTATGGTTGGAGTAGTGGAGTTAAAAAATGGAGCTAGGTAAGGAGGTTGTAACAAAACAAATGAATCTTATTTTTATGGTCTTACTATTTAAAAAATAACATTTTAAATTTCAACGATTAGTTACATATAATAGAAGACAGATGAACAAATAAAATTTATTAATTTTTTAAACTTACATATGAATAGAATACCAGTAGACAAATAAAGTTTATTAAATTCTTAATGATGTTTATCTCTTTTGTAAATAAAGTTTTTTTATTTTTCAAAAAATAGAGGATCTTCATCCAAATAAAGTTTACTATTTCTTAATTTTTTATTTTAAAGTTTACTACATACCATTACAATTATATTCTTCAGAATTCCTTTTTTTTTGGTACAAATGTTCCTAAAGAATTTTTTTAAGATGTTCCTAAAAAATTCTATTATCACCGGTAGTATTCTCATAAATGTGTTTGATAAGTTATTGATATTCCTAAAAGTTTATTTAGTTTTCTTTCAAAAAAATATTTTGTTTAAAAATATGAAGAAAAAAACAAATAAATAGAGGAATTGGCATTATGTTCTATTTTTATGGGGATAAAATATTTTCACCCTTAACATCTGAGGAAATAAAATTGAAAGTAAATTCTTAGGTAAAATGAAGTTTGATTGGGTATCGGCACCCTACATACAAAACTCTTCAAATTTGATGCGAAAATATAACATGGCATCGAATAATTGGATGATAGATAGATACATACTCAACCAAACTCAAAGGGTACCACCATGTTCACCATTAAAAATTATTTCAAGAACTTACTTGGAGCCTCGTCCTCCAGTGACAGATGAATATCGTTGGACGTTATTGATGGTCTAGTTTGTCGTTACACTTAAAGTGGAAAAAAATGCAAACGCACTGTCGGCTTTTTCAACTACTAACATACAAAAAAAAAGTTGTCATATGATCGTTGTAATTTCCGATGATATAGATTGCCATCAAAAAAGTTGTCATATGATCGTTGTAATTTCCAATGATATAGATTGACATTAAAACTCATTTATCTCCTACATATACATATACATATGTACACCATTATTTTTTTTCTTGTTTTATTTGTTGCACTTTCTCTCTACTTTTTCTTCACTATACTCTCATTCTCTACACCTTTTCGCTACATTTTATCCGGTATACTCTTTTGATTTGTATGAAGATTTTAAATATTATGATTTAAATGAGATTTATATATATATATATATATAATAATAATAATAATAATAATAATAATAATAATAATAATAATAATAATAATAATAATAATAATAATAAGTAATATATTTCATGTGTTAATTTAGGCATTTTAGTGACTTGTTTTGCAAGTTATCTAAGGAAAAGCAATCATTTGTTGTAATTGTGTCAATTATGCTTTACATGCCTTACTCTACTCAATTTGTGCAGGCAATGACAAGCAAGGACCAAGAAACCAACTTCTGAGCCAAGCCAAACTCGCTTGAAGTGACATCAGCTCGCTTAAGCGAGATAGTTCTAGAGAGCACAAGGTCAACTCGCTTTTAGCACGCTTCCATCTCGCTTGTGAAGAAAAGTCATCTCACTTAAGCGAGATCTCGCTTAAGCGAGTTTTATGTCGAGAGCAAAGGAAATTTCGCTTCTGACTCGCTTAAAGCGAGATTGAACCATCTCAGTGGATAAGGTCCACGTGGCAGCTGCCCAATGGCCAAAACAGGATTTCTGGGCAACTCGCTTGAAGCGACTGCAGCTCGCTTAAGCGAGTTTGCCCGAATTTTGCCCATATAAATAGTTTTATCTTCTCTTTCCTTGGTATCTTTTACTGTTTTATTGTATTTTCTAGTTTTAGAGAGAGAGAGAGAGAGTAGGGCATTTCTAGAGAGAGAAACACAAAGTAAGGGTGTTAGGAGTAGATTCTTCCCAAGATTTGTTGAGACATCATGAATCTTATCATGAAATCTTCATCTTTCTTCCATCTTTTGCAAAGCTTTTATAGACATATGTAGCTACATATACCCTTGTGGGTTTTGAAGGTATTCAGACAAGCTATTATGTACTCTTTGATCATTTAAGATTCTAGCTTATTTATTCAATATTGTTATTATTCTTGTTTTTAATGCTTTATTTAAGATTTAAAATGTTATTGAAAAATACTTTTGGATCTAGGGTTAGAATAATAATTTATCAAAGTTTTTATTCTAGCCATAGAGTTTAAGTTTTGATAATCACTTTGTAATTAAGAACTTAATGCTATTGGATCGTTTAATAGATTAGGAAATCGTCGATTAAACGATCCGATTGAACTCATGAAGTTATTTAGACATAAATAACGATTGAAATCATGACATTATTTAGACATGAATAATGTTGTTGAGTGATTGTGATAATATCGTTTAAAGAGTTAGAATCAATTATTTGATCTTAAGATTGCAGTTGTTACGCTTGGTTGATTAACTCTAACCCCAAGCGAAATGGCCCTCTCTCGTCTCCATTTATTTTTATGTCAAATAGTTAAAATAGTTTTAAACAAACAAACTTTCAAACCAAACACTTAAGATGATAAGTGTCGTTGAAATGCATATGGTATACGTTAGTCCCTGTGAAAACGATCTTAATATACTCACGTGTAAATAGGAATATGACATGTAAATTTTTTTACATCAATATATCACGCTTTTATTTTTTAGTTGTTTCTGGAGGTCTAGGCAGCCACCAGTAAAATTAGAGAGGACCTTCGTCTAAATAAAGTTTACCATTTTCTTAATTATGTTTATCTTTTTTATAAATAAAGTTTTTTGATTTCGTGAAACATAGAAGATCATCACCCAAAAATAAGACCACAAAAAACGCATGCTTTCATAGAATGTAGGAGTTGATTATCTGATTGACTAATAAATGTGGTAGTTGATTATAAAATGAAATAATAGTTGTTGAGCATGAGTTAATGCTTCCAAAAGACGACGACAACAACAACAACAACTAAACATTATCCCACTAAGTGGAGTTGACTGCAGGGATCTTTTTATACCTCTTTTAATATGACTATCTTCTATTTAATATACTTTTCTTACTATAGAATATACAAGTTTTCTCTATACATGTCCAAACCACCTATTTTCTCTATGCTGTCATTTTGTATTATGAACCCAATATTTTTTTGTTGAAAAAATTAACTTAAGATATTAAATTGTGTAACTTGTATGATATGATCTCCAACTTTCACCTCTAAGGTCAAACTACTTCGTCTTTTGCTGAAATTACATTACATAAATCATGTCTTGCTTCTACTCAAACGAAAGTCTTACGCTTCTAAGACTTGACTCAAAGTCTTCAGCATCCCATTCAATTCCTACCTCAACTCTCCAATTAAGACTACATCATCTACAAACCCATACATCTTGGTGCTAGCTATTGGATGTGTTTTTTAAGTACATCCAAAATTAATGTAAAAAGATAAGGGATTAGGGTTTACCGTTGGTCCAATTCTTGTTATGAAAAATACATTGATAGGGATTAGGGTTGACCCTTGGTCCAATCCTTGTTATGAAAAAATCATTGATAATGCTTCCAAAAAACAAATAATAAAACCTCCGAAGTAATGTAGACTTCAAAAAATTTTGCTCCAAAAAGTTGTCTAAGAGACTTAAGAACTTTTATAAATAAGATAAGACACGCGATCATTTTCTAAAAATATAAAGAAACATCAAAAAAAATTAGGAAGAAAATGTGCAACAACTTGTTTGGTTCCAAAAAATTGTCTAACAGACTTAAAAATAAATTTATCAAAACTTACTTGGAGCCTCGTCCTCCAACGGATATCGCTAGACGTTATTGATGGTCTAATTTGTCATTACACTTAGAGTTGTCATATGATCGACGGAAGTTTCCGGTAGTATAGGCCACATATACTTAGTTGTCATTACTCATATAGTAATCTTTAAGGACTAAACTTGAATTACCAGCTTATGTTCAAACACTAAAAACATTAACCTAAAATTTAATTATTCTCCTGCTTGTAAAGTGATTCCTCTCTTCAAAGTACTGCATCTAACACACTCTTCACACGTGGAAAACTTGGAAAGAGGACACTCGAAATGATAGATCTCACCAATCATAGTTATTCAAATGCTTGAGCTCTCATTAGAAAAATGCATTTCCAGAAAGAAAGAAATAATGAGAAGTAACATTGAAGAAGATAATAAACCCTCACAGTCACCCTCAAATTTTAAAACATAAATTGTGTTATGAATGTAGGATGGTCTTGACTCTTAATTAAGTCTAAATAGCAAGATTCAATCCAACACACTAAAGACTCTTATTCCATTACCATTAATTCCTCCAAATGATATGAAATGTGATTACAAGAATTAGGCTTCACAATATTCAACAGGGTTGACCCTAGCATAAGTGGCCGAACCTTTCCTGCCCTCAAAAGCACTCGAAAGTAAATATCCAAATAAACACAGTTTTTGTGCCGTCTAGATGTGTATTTTTGAACAAAGCACGATTATTTCTCTGTATGGATGTGTATTTCCAGAATCCAATGCAGTTCTCTCAAGCCCTTACTTTAGGACCTCGGCCAAACTTACTCGGCCTCTAGCCTACTAATTTCATGATTTCACCTTCACACTTGCGTCCAACAAAAATTGCACAAGCAACCTCTCTTTATGATTTGTTCACTCTGAGGCCTCGCTGAGATTTAGGTCTCAACTTGCCTTGGTTTTCCCCACAACTTACGACGATCATGCAGAAGAATTACCACACCATAGTTTGTCAAAGTGAAAAATATGCTTCCGCACGCGAAACACATGGATGCAGTAGAGGAATGCAGCTAATGTGACTGCCAGAAATGATAATAAACTTAACTTCCAGAACTCCTGAATGTGACACACAGAGACAAGGATGAGTACATCAGTGATTTATGAAGCATCAGATTCAAAGCTATAAGCATAGCATTTTTATTTTTTTTACAGTAGTTCAAAGTCTTCATAGTACATACATATCTATCAAGCCTAGTGTAAAAAAATGAATTGTAAGTCAAAGGCAATAACGAAGTCATATCACTAGCGAATCTTTAGTCCATAAGAAAAGGAAATTATGTAATATAAGCAATAGACCCCCAATTCTCTTTCTCATTCTGAGAAAAAGAGAGGCTTCTTATTTATATGTATGTAAGCATCATCATGAATAGTTTTGGTTTTAAAACTCACCCGTGGATCCGATATTATGATTCCCATAACATAGGCCAATAAATCCATAAAAGACTGAAGGGAATTCTGAACACCACCAACAATCAAACGATCCGATTCAGGAACAAGGTTCTGTACAAGAAAATTGAAATAAAAATAATCAGGCCAAGATGATTATGAAGAAAAGGAACATTGATTCATCATAAACATTTAAAGCTAGATTTCACATTTGAAACAATATGGAGACTTATTTCTTGCCTGCATTTGTTGAAGTACAGACAAGTCAAACATCCACAATCCAAGTCGAGATATTGCGACGCTCCCCATCAAAATATATGAGGATAAAATGCCATTATAGATCCATATTGCAGCTAAACAAGGTAGAAGGCAAGTCCACTGCATCCAAATCATAGATAAACATGTATAGATTTTTTCAATAATCGTTAATAAAAAAAGAAATTGAACATTTCACTAGAATTCATAACCAAGGTTTTAAATTATGGTCGCAATACAGTCGGAGATACATTAAAAACCTTTGATGTTGCGGCTTAGATTGCTACCGCAGACCATTTTTTAAAAGCGTGCATAACATGCCACTTATCGAGAGCAATTTTAAATCATTTGTGGGATTGTACCTGAGACCAGATAGACCAAAGTCCAGTTCTAATAGCTGATATATGATACTCTAGAATAGGATATAAAACTGTTGCAGCTATTCCAATTACAGCGCTTATTCCTCGCGCCATTCCAATAACATATGCAGGTATACCTTCCCATTCTAAAGTTGCTGTCATCAATGTTCCAAAGCTGAAGCAAGTAATTGAAATTTTATCAGTGATGCTTCATTACCAATTTACATCAAAGAAATTTAAGACATTTTTCAGAAGTAGTGATGGAAACCAGAGTTACTGAATGACTAGTATCATATCAACCGCAGACACCGCTAATTAAGACTCTTACTTTTTGTTTATATATAAAATTATAAATCAGTATTCTCACAAAACTTGAATGAACAACTACAACAAATGCAAAGGTATCTGCATCTAAACAACTTAATTAAACGCTTCCTAAGCTACCCTGGAGAGCTTATGGAGATAAGCTGAAAGCAGCTTATGGATATGTCATAAGCTATTTCCAAAAACTCTCTGAAATAGTCCTATAAGTGTGTATGCTGTTATATAAGTTCAAAAAAATCAATCCAAACAGACCCTTGATTTTTTGTTGTCTTTATATTACTTGCAATGCAAATGTTTTTAGTAAGGTTTCACCTGAGTACAGTGAAAAATAGCAAAGCAAGAGCTAGTCCAGGAAGCACAACTTCTTGCTGCAAATAAACTCTCCAAGCATCAACGTAAGAGATTTTTGAAATCCACTCAGAAATTGTTTTCCTGCTTTTTCCATCCACCAACTCCGACCTATCACCAGTATCATGAAGCAAACTTTCACTCTCAGAAGTTGAATTGTTCCTTTCTGGATCACTTTGTGATGAAAGCCTTTCCATTCTCCTTTGACTACTTTGATACAAAGCTGGAATTCCATTATACACAGATGTAAAAAGCCAATACTCCACCCAAACAGAAACACCATTCCAAAGTGCTAGTGTTATAGCAGATGCTTTAAGGGATACAAAGCTTATTATGAAACCAGTTATGACAGGTGCAAGAAGCTTGCAGGTTAGATCAATCCGTCTCGTAACTGAATTCATCTTTGTCAGCAGTTCGGACGGCTGACCTTCGGATATAATTAACAACCTGCACAGAAAAAACATACCTTACATATAATATTTTTCCTATAGTTTTAACTAGGCATTTGGCATGTACTAGAACGCGCAAAAAAAGTGATTTAATTGGATGCATCTGCAAATTACACTATCAGCGTATATAAATTAATCTCTTTCACACGATACAATTTCCTTGTCACACTGTGAAACATACACCAATCGGCCAATTTCCTTTAGGTTACATAAAAGTGTGAGTTTGTGTAACGTACACCAATCGGCCAGCCTAGGTGAGCCGGCTGGACGAGGTAAATTTTGAGAAATTATAAAGGCAACCATGATGATGAAAAATGAAAACTAAATCATTAATATCAATATTTGATTTAACTTTTAAGCAATTAGATTATTCATTATAGTTGCTTAATCAATTTTCATATATATTTTCTCTAGCTACTGATATTAATCAATTTTCATTGAAGGTTAAAAATGTTACCATTCTCTTTCTATCAAGATAGTACCAGCAAGAGTTGAAAGTACTCCAATGCCACCACAGATATTGATTATGACCACCAACACTAAGAAAACTGTGAAATTTGTAAACTTCAAAGATGAGTAGACAAGTAAGGTAACTACAGTGGCACCAGCAATAATAAAAGACAGATTTTGTGTCACCAACCACAATTTCAAAACCTGCCAATAAAAAAAACGGGGGGGTTTTATTTCAATAAAGGCCAAAGTCATAGCAACTACCACTAACAAGGTATTATTTTAAGCAATTTGAAACAACTAATGACACATATATAACTACATTTTTTTATCTTCAAATTTTTTCCATATCTCACTATTTATATTGTAAATGACAAGAATCTAAGCATATGTTATATGAACATATGCTTAACGTAACATTTGTGTTATATGAACATCAAAACACTGACACCATTGACACCGTATGTGACACTATATATGTTTATTTCTCAAGTCACTTTATAAAATTAACTTTTTGTTGTACCCAATTGATAATGATAATTAAATTATAGTGTATAGTATTTGCATAAAAAGAAGAGTTGGTACTAGGGATCACACCTTTTGGTAAGTCAACTTATCAACCCAAGTTCCAATTAAAGGACCAAACAATGCAATGGAAGCAGATTCAACAGCACCATATATTGCTGCATATAGCAGTGAGTCTGGCCAAATACTGATCATATATAAACCAACAGAAAATTCCCACATTCTGCAAAAACAAAAACATTAATGATTATAAAAATCTCAAGCAAAAACAAAAAGTGATCCCCTTTTGTTCCATTGCACAAAATTAATATTTCAGTATACAAAAACAACCATTTTCCTCAAGAAATTAAAGTATATATAAAATATATATATTAAAAAATAGGATCAAATTCAATAGTGCTATATGAATGAATAATATAATAAGTGATCAAAGAAGAACCTGGAACCCCATCTAGCTAAAAAGTGACCAAAGTATAAATAAGTGATCAAAGAAGAAGGAAAATCTTGTTCTTGTGGTAGCAAATTCTCCCTCAAAATTTCTCTTTCATCCATATCTTATATAAACAAGAGTCTTCCCTACACTAGTTTTGAGTTTTGACTGTTTATTATCACTATTGGTTATCATATAAGTTCATAAGCAAGTAACATGCATTTATGTTATGAATGTGTCAATATATTGATTTTTTTTTGACTGGGATATTGATGAGTTCAATAACACTAATATATTTTATTGGTTGTCATCAAATGTAATACTAAGATTTGACTTATGTTTTATAAATATTTAGGTTGTTGTCGATGTGAATATTTTATTGGTTATATTCTCTTGGTCCATTTTTTGTTGTCGGTCTAGACTTTTTTTTTTAATACAAAATTTTGCTATTATTTTTGATAATTTTCTGCTTATAACATTTTCAATTATTTCTTATACCATTTCATTTCTTAATATGTATTAAACAACTAAGAGTAATATACAAGTAATTTTTATCTATAAACAGAAAATTAAAAAGGAACGTAGGGAATAATATATACTCTCTCCATTATTGTGTTTTTTTTTGCCATTTTACATTTACTATAAAAGCAATAGATTTTGCTATTTTTAATATTCTTCTTGACCAATGTCATTTTTATACTATTATTTATTTTTTCTATATAGTATCCTTAATCATTATTACTTATTTAATTTAATTTATTTCTCTATTTTTAATAAATAATTTACTTATTTTATTTAATTTATTTCTTTATTTTAATAAATAATTAAAGATACTATTAACAAACCAATATATACATATTGCATTGAACTTTAAAAACGACGACTAAATAGAAACAAAATTTCCTACGAGCGCGACAATTTACTGGATAAGAGGAAGGTGTGTTGTTTTGTCAAATTTATTGAATAAAAAAAAAAAGGCCAAATATGATTAAATTATGACTTTTTTTTTATTGGAAATTATGATTTTAGTTACTCAAAAGGTTTGGCTCAGTTGTTTTTGTTTACTATTAAGGTATATTGTTATTGAAATAGGTAATGCTGTGAAATAGGCACATAAATAAAGTGAAGATCAGATGCATAGGAACAAAACTTGTGAGAATATATCTTGTAGTAGGGTGACAAAGAGTCTAATAATTATAACGTATTTTTTTTAAGAATAAAACAAGACTTTTCTTTCTTTGACGTGTAATAAGCAAAAACTAGCCCTTTCTTCTTTGCATGGGTAATGGTTTATATCTCCTCACAAGATAATACTGTATTTCTTAGATGATAATCCTAGATTCCTCACACACAGTGGCTAGTTTAGTAGTTATGACTGGGCGGAGTTGTTTGTATTTTGAAACTTTTTAAATTGTTTGGTAAAAAATAACGGATAGTTGATAAGATAACTTGTAATGGATGAGTTTATAATAGATAATATATAAGATAACTTATAGCTAATAGTGAATAAGCTGACTAATAGACTATTATTTGGGTTAGACATGAGACATCTATCAACAACTCAATCTAACCTTGTATTTTATCGTTTAATGATAAGTATCTCTTATTTCGGTTAGAGATTATAGTAATACGAAGTTTGGTCAATGATTCCTTCCAAAAATCGAACTCATTTCTTAAAATATACATGTATGATAATAATTACAGATAAATATTATTTAAACACAAATCTAAAAATACGAATTATTAAGTAATTCAAACAAATACATTATTTTTTTTTCTTTTTTCTTTTTCTATTTGAGTGTTCAAATAATGTTTATTTTAGAGTAAATTCTAAGGCACCTTAGAGTTTAGTTCGGTATTGATACTTTATAGATAAAAAATTGTTTAACATTCAATTTATTTTAAAACAAATTAATACATTATATTGTTTGCTTCACTCATCATGCAGCTTACCACAAACATTTGGATGATAAAGTTGAACTCTGCCATTGACCGACTAATAGATAAATTTAATTAAATTGCATCTATATTTTTATATTGTCGAACAATCATAGTCGTTAGATATTATAAATATTTGATTTTAATGAATATCCACATCAAAATTTATACAAATGAATATTTGCGATTAATTAAAGCATAAAAGAATGTGTATTATTGAATCAAAATTAGTCTTCATAGTAGACTTTGCTTTCAGAAAGACACTGGCATATTTTCTTTTATATTTTTTTGGTACACAACTGTAATAATTTCTACTCGGGGAGATTCTATTCATTTAGTCTATTCTTATTTTTAATCAATGAACTAGTTGTGTCAAATAGCAACATAATTCAAATTACAACCTCAAACTGATTTATCTTGTTTGAATGCAATTATGTAGAAATAATTTTTTTAACTACAAAAATTACCATAAAGAACATTAAAATTATTTTCAAGTAAACATTTTTTTGTTTGAAAATGCACTTTGAAAATACATAGTTTTTCAAAATACACTTTTAATTTTTTTGACGGTACAAACTACTCCATCTGTCCCAAAATATAAGCAAAAAAAACTTATTTTCTTTGTCCCAAAATATAAGCAAAAAAGACAAACTTTTATTCTATTTAATCTTGTTTTTTTAAAAAAATCATCTTTTCCAATAAAAACTTTTGCTTATTCTCATAAAATTAAATGCAAATTACATTTAATTTTCTCTCTCTTCCATTTTTTCCATAGCCAATGAAAATTGTTTTTATATTTTTCCATGAAACTTATTTCAAAGAAAACACAAAAAACTATGCTACAAATTCTAATGCTTTAATTTTCTTAATAAGTGTGATTTTTGTTTTTTTTTCTTATAATTTGGGACGGAGGGAGTACACATTTATGAATATAAGTACATGTTTTTGTGATAAATTTTAAAATTAATGCTTGATATTTTGTTTTATAATTTACATACTTTCTTATGTCATGTAATATTAGTTTAAAAAATTA
>Ga0228711_1010807_pt1 | contig 11871 bp, 3 predicted proteins | sample MedpolnodulmetaG_2_FD_177996 | JGI IMG/M metagenome (GOLD analysis project Ga0228711, IMG submission 177996) | Root nodule microbial communities from Medicago polymorpha collected in Santa Monica, California, United States - brown nodules | ecosystem: Host-associated > Plants > Roots > Nodule...
AAAATGTAATCCAATGAAACAAATTAATATTGGAGTGCATGTGGAGATAATCCAATATGACACGTAGATTTGGTTACATGGTTTTGGTTTTGTGTGTCACATTAGCATTACAAAGCTCTCTTTGATGTATAAATGGAACTGGCCAGCCTGAGTTACAAAGCTCTCTTTGATGTATAAATGGAACTGGCCTGAGTTAATTCACGCGGGCCAAAATACTCTTGTGTGAGTTTGGCCCACGTGAGTTAACTCACGTGGCGTGACTTAAGTCACGCATGTGTAAAATTAAGTAACGTTTGTTTTATACTTGCGTTAGTTAACTAACACAAGAGTATTTTAATCAGTTTGACTGGATAAGAGTGAAACTTGATGGGAAGAAGCATAATTCTAACTTTTGTCTTTGATTTTTGTCGAGAAAGAAAAATAAAGTTATTGACTTTCCTTAAAAAAAAAAATAAAGTTATTGACTTTAAAACTGTTATTGTGTTTTCCTTAAAAATAAAAAAAAATAAAAACTGTTATTGTGTTTACTTGGTTTTTATTGTATTTGTATTTTCTTTTTCAAGAAAAAAGCTTGAAATTTTTCATGGACAGTACACATATATGATACATAATCCATTTGTTATCAAAAAATTAAAATTCTTAAGGTGAGGCTTTTTTTTGTTTGAAAGGTTCGGGTTCGTTGTTGTATGTCCCCAGGTTCTCTACGTGATTAAGTTCATTTGCTCATACAAAAAATATTTTAACCTAAAAAAATCAGTAAAGGCGCAAGTGGTTTGCCAATTAAAGGGAAGAATGGTTCAATTTTTTGATAAGTAAAATAATGGTTCTATTTTATTTTATTTTGTCAAAAAGAATTCCTTCATATATATTTACCAATCTCACTTATATTTGTAGACTCTAAACTTTTCAATCCAATTTGAAGTTTTATATATTATATTTTTTTTGCCAATTCTTTATTTATATTATTACTCCTTCCGTATTTAATTATAAGTTGTTTGACATTTTCACACGTATTAAGAAATGTACTTAATTTTGTATTGAAATGCAGTTAATTTGGGTATAAAAAAGAAGAAGAAATGTCATTATGTTTGTATTGAAAAGAGAAAATACAAATTATTATAAAATTATCCTTCATTAACGACATGAGAAAGAGAGATTAAAATAGTTGAAAAAATAGAGTAATAAATAATGAATGGTATGATAGAAAGAAAAAAAAAACAATAATGAAGCATCGATATTGTAAAGTGATATATAATAAAACAAAAATAAATTTTCTAAAAATAAAACAAAAATATTTTTTTAAAAAGACATATAATAAAACATAGAAAGAGCCGTTGAAAATGTCAAAAACACTCTTTTGAACACTCTATCTAACATTCATTTTTTTATTGAATAAAATACTCATTAATTCCACCATTTCCAAAGTGAGAACCCACAATAATTTCATCTAATAAGAGAGGGCATTAAAATGTGTAAATTATTAAGTTTACCCCCAATCACTACTTCAACCTATTTCATTTTTATGTCAACTTTGATATTTTAGTTTGTTGTTGTTATCTATTTGGTGATATTTTGTGAGTTATGATTGAATAAATGTGTCAAATTATTTTACATTAATATTTGATATCAAACTTAAGTATTATTCCTTTGGTTGAGCCAAATTGCTAATCTATAAAATTTAAATTTAGTTTCCCTAAAAAAAAAAAAGTTAGTTATTTTTCGTTAAGTGAATTTTTTATTTATTGATTTACATATTTAAATATATTTTATTAATAATTTTTAGATGAGATAATAATTATTTAAGTTTTTACTAATATTAATTTTTCACAATCACATGGAGATTTTATTTTATTTTTGAAGAAGAAAAATTAACCCCTCAAATTGACTCTAGAGAGAATCGAACTGAGACCTTGAGGAGGAGCAAACTCTCAGATCGGCTCAAAGCTCAATTGGCAAGGCCAAGACATCCTATTTTATTTGTCAAAGAGAGTCTAAAGATTTATGATAAGTTGATACAAAGATATTTAAGAAAAAGAACTAAAAATAAGTCTCAAGCTCATCACAGTTCAAGTATAATGTCAATAATTTAATGGGTTCTAATTCCTTGATTCCCATCTGAGCATATGTTGTTATCTTTGTTTTGTCCTCTTGTGTCCTGGAAAGGACAAGCAAGCAAATTGTGTGTATAGAACAGGGCATATATAGCATGACATTTAACATATTTGCTTTCACAATTTGGCTCATCAATTTGGTTTATCGTGTAACAAAAATAATAGAAAAAAGTCCCAATCAATGAGCTACATTTTCAGTTTTATTCAACTACTAAATAAGCCAAATTGCAACCTAAATGCACCAGGGTCTCTGATTGTAAGCTTACCCCAATCTTTATCTTCCTCTAAACCGGTAATGTTATATTCAATTTCTACCTAAACTTAAAAATAATTCTATTTTATTTTACACTCAGCTATAAAAGATAATGCAAGTTCCTTCTAGCATTTGGTTTTCCGTACTTTATTCTCCGTACTCCATATCTCATATCAACCTTTTGGCCAAAAAAATAAATAATTCTCAGATCAACCTTAATGTAATGAAAAGCCACATTTTCCCTATGTACTTTTGTTATTAAATACGTCTGGTTGTTCTGACGGTGTTGACTTGAGATATTGTAGTGTGCTCTTTTCAAGATTTCAAATTCGATTATCTTCATGCCAATTTCGATGAACTAAATTAGGTTCTTCAAAACAAAATATACTTTTGTTATTTTTTACAAATTTACAATAACCTACGTATTTTTTTAGACAATAGAAACAATGTTGTGAATTGTCTTATTTAAATTTATATTAACATAAACAATATTGCTTGAGAGTGTTAATAAAAAGAAATAATTTTATATTTATAAATTATTTTTAGTTTATTTTTATAAGCTCTTCAAGATAACTTGTAAAAACAACTCATTATTTTTTACATTATTTTATCTTTTGTAATAGAATAAAAGAGATGTGCAAACTATTGTTGTTATGTTCATCATCGATGAGGTGCAAGAGGACAAACATGTATGGAATTTTACGCTTCATGGGGGAGGTCCAGTGCAATATTGATGCAGTAATTTTCAAGGAACAAGGGTGTTTATGGAATATGCATGTGCATCAAAGGAAGCCTAGGAGAGTTCATAAAAGCAAAAAACAACTTGGTTCTTTGGATTACCACAACCACACGAAGCGGAGGCAAGTGGCTTAAAGGAAGTAATAAAATGGCTTGGTTGTATAGGTCCATCTAAGGTGTCTATCAAACTTGATTGCAAGCAAGTAGTTGACGACATAAATAGGAGACTCAACGCCAATTCTATGTTTGACTCTATTATTGATATTTGCAAAACTTCACTTAGAACCTACCAAAACTTTAAGATAAGTTTTATTAGGAGACAAATAAATTAAATAGTGTTGCCCATTTGTTAACAATGGCGTCATTATCTAATGGTAGTTTCCATATTCATGATCATATTCTATCTTGTATTAAGATTGTTATTATTGATAAAATGAGTTAAGTTTGTTTTTCTCAAAAAATTAATCTTTTGTTATAGAATTAAATTATATATTATAAACACTTATACGATACATGCTTATGTTTTAAACGCTGAATTAAATTGTTTATATAGGCAATGACATATATGATTGAGTAATTTTATCTCATATTCCATAAAATAAAAAATGTTAAGAAGTTTATTTAACATCACACTAACAAAAAATGTAGCTTTGGTATCCAAAAAAAAAAAAAACGATGTACCCTTGTAAAATATAGAAGAGTAAAGATACTGTGATGAAAACAAAACCGGTTTAAATGCTATTTTGGTCCTTTAAGTATTTAGTTGGTATCGCTTTAGTCCCTTAACTAAATAAAAGATTGTTTGAGTACTTTAAGTTTTATTTTAGTCTCGTTTTGGTCCCTTCTATTAGGTTTCCGTTAGGATTTAAAAAAAAAAAATTAACTCCTGAACACGTGTCACCTTGTCATTGGCTCTAAGATTTTTTTTTTCTTTCTAAAATATATGTATATTATTTTTAAAAAAATCCTAAAGCCAATGACAAAGTGACACGTGTCCCAGAGTTAACACGTGTCACCTTGTCATTGGTTCTGGGAATTTTTTTTACAAAAAATAAAATATATATTAAAAAATATTTTTTTATATAAAAAAATATTTTTTTTGTAAAAAAAAATCTCAGAGCCAATGACAAGGTGACACGTGTCCACACTTAACGTTTTTTATTAAACCTAACGGAAACCTAACAGAAGGGACCAAAACGAGACTAAAAAAAACTTAAAGTACTCAAACAATCTTTTTTTTAGTTAAGGGATCAAAACGATACCAATTAAATACTTAAGGGATCAAAAAAGCATTTAAGCCAAACAAAACAAGAAATAATATCGCAAGCAGGCTGGCCCGAGTGGTCTAAGGGGTATATTTAAGGCCTACTGCACTGAGTGCGTGTGGGTTCAAACCCCTCAGCCTGCAATTTTTTTTACTTCACATAAAAAAGTTAATTATTTTGCTTCCATTCCATTCAGGAAAAAATCACTTTTTTTTAAAAAATAATCACTTTTAAGAGTTTTGCATCCGTTTGTTACAACTTTTTAAAAAAATCAAAATCTAAAAATAATCTAAAAACAAATGAGAAGTTGTTAAGAGCAGCTTTTCAAAAAATAGATTTTTTCTAGAGAAGAGAAAATAGGGTTTAAAAGATTAAACTAATTTTGTAACAAAAAATCTCTTTTATATAGTTGTATCCAAACAAATTAAATTATTTGTTTAAAAAAAGTGATTTTTATCATGGTAAACAAACGCAAAATAGATTCTAATTTTTCATAAAATCTCTAAATTATTTTATGTGAAAATCACTTTTATTTTAATCTGTAACAAACGGAAGTAGAAGTTTTTTTGTTTTTTTTACAAAATGTAGGAGTAGAAGTCATTGAAGACCACCAATACAACCATAAAAGATGAGCCGGGTTAGCCCATCGGCCTTTGGTCGGCCAGCCCATCATCATCATTTGATTTTTGTTAAAAATACTACATTTTTTATAAAAAAATATTTATAAAAAATATTTAAATATGTAAACTTAACAAAAATGGATAAATTTAGCTAAAGTTTTAAAGTTTATATATTATTAATTATTAATTCGATTCAATTAGAGGAATAGATCTAGAGTTTAATTAATATTCAATGTTAATGAAAAAATTATTTACACTTCTATGTTCATTTAGTCATATTTTCGTAAATAGATTATCATAAGAAACTAATATATAAAAAAAGTGAATAAATAAATAAATGGGACGGGTCTGGTTGGGCCATGGCCTACATGGATTGGACTGGGCTCTAGAGTATGCGGCCAAATTATAAATGGGTCAGCCTAGATTGGCCCATCTATGTAACTAGGTCTTCCAGGCGGGCCGAGTTGGCCTAGCCAATCCATTTGACAACTCTAGTCATGAGCAATTGGTAAAGTCATTCACTTAATTGTAGGAGTTTTAGACTGGGCTAAGGAATGTGGAAGTCCGAGAGGAGATGAACATTCACAAATTTATATTCATAACACTCTTCTTTTGTTGGGTCACTGGGGGAGCTAAGGGGACCGTCCACATCGAGATTAGAACAACCGCACTTGCAAGAGAGACGCCACACTCTTACCCAAAACCTTAAGACAATGGGTTTATGAGTTCTCTTACTTATAACAACATCTTTGATGTCTATAAAAGAATGAGCTTCATTAAAATCTTACTAGAAATTGAATGAAAAAAATTCTAATGAAGAAAAAAAAGTAAAACATCATTCATGAGAGAATTGATTCGTTAAAAACGTTATTAAGAATAACATGATGAAGAAAAAAAGTGGAAAATGTATTTATTTCTCTTCCTCTTGCAAACTATAATCTCTCTGATATCGAAAGATTAATCTTTTGTTGAAAAGCTTTGATTGGTAAAAAATATTTAGGATTTATATCTTCTTTATTATAATCTTCTCCAAATTAGCAACTAGTGCATGTGATATCATCCTCGGAGAATTGCTGTAAAAATTTATCTAAGGATGAGACAAATAACATGCATCACTAAGGTTACAAAGAAAAATGCATCTCTAAGATTACAAAGTATATGTTTGACTTCATTTCAACGTATTCATATAGGGGAAGAACTATGTATTGTTAATAAATAATAGGATTAATAGATCTTTATCCCCTGTAATATAGGTCATTTCTGATTTTTCCTTTGTAAAATTTTTATTTTGATTCACCCCCTTAAAATATTTTTGTTTTGATTTAACTTCCTAATAGGTCAAACAAAAACGAAAATTGCTTGGAAAAAAAAATAAAATTGGTTTTTGTTTAGCCTATTAGGGGGTAAATCAAAACAAAAATATTTTACAGGGAGGTGAATCAAAATAAAAATTTTATAGGGGGGAAAACCAGAAATGACCTATATTACATGGGATAAAGACCTATTAACCCTGAATAATATATCAAAATATGTTCAATTAAAAAGGTACATCAATATCTCAACGAACTAAAATAAGGCTACTTTCACACCAATTACGGCTGTCCTGATTGCACGAGATATGATATTTTAGGACCAATTAAATTTTCATCATTTTCTCAAGTTATAAATAGATTTTTTAGAGGTAATACATATATTTTCGTTCCGATATAAAATACTTATGGTCTTAAACCAAAAACAAAACAAAAAAAATACTTATGTTCTTATTTATAAGAGACATTTCAGTCAACAAAAGTTAATGCATCTGGTCTAATTTTATTGATTCAAATTTTTCTTATAAATAGGACCGAAGATAGTATATAATGACATTAAAATCATTGAAGTGCACGACATATATATGTAATTTGTTCGTGTAGAACTTGTTTTAGCCCTTTGCTATAAGTTTGCGGGTCCTGCTAACCAATGCCCTCATGGCAATGGTTAAGAAACTAAAAATAAAAAATTTGTCTTCAAAATATAAGTCTTGACTTTTGATTAAGTAATAATTATACAACTTTTTATAAAAAAGTTACTTACTTTAATTGTTTAACCAATGCCCTGAGGGCACTATTTAACATTTTCCTATGCTTAATTATTTACAAAAATTTCATTCTATAAATGCTTAATTTATCATCTCAAACAAATATTTCCCTACTAAGAAACCTTCATTTAGCTTCAAAATTTAGTGTCAAATAACCTACATTGATTCAGTAATGAAGGAAAATACAAAAAGTTTAAAGTAAGGCTTGTATCGGCCTATCCAACACTAAAACCTAATAGATTTTGAAATACAATTGCATCGTTATGATCAAAATTTGTAAGTTATATACAAGTATGTGAATCACTTTAACATTAGAAGTTTGCCACCAGCAATTAATAACAAATAAGGAATGTGAGTTCACTAATGAGAGTTCCATGTCATGCTAAGGAGTACAGATAACTAATTAAGAGGAAATTGGCATCCACAAATATACAGACAACTATTTTTTTTTACCAAAATAACAAATAACTATTATTAATACCTGTTATGAAATTAACTTAAACTATAGCAAGATATTGTAAACTATAGAAGAATGGAGATAAGGGAGAAAGGGGAAATATAGAATAGAGAATAAAAGAGTATTGCATTATGCTCTTCAAAGATTGTAATTCTTACAATGTTACCTGACTCCTATTTATATGACATAAATTTTGTAACTTACAGGTAAATGAAGTTAAGAGCAATACCAATGAGTGAAAACCATATAGTCATAGGAGCTATAGACCATCCATATGAAATATGAAAAACTTAGGGAGCTGCACTTCCACTAAATATTCATAACATTACTGATAATATTATTTAACCAGGCCTACATCATATATAAGGCATAATAAAGCATTCAAAACAATCTACCATGAAGTTTCCTATGTCACTGAATTCAATCACTGCTTTGGTGACTTTCCCTTCCTTTTTTCAATATAGAAGAACACACCTAAGGACACAACCGAGAAGGCGCTGAAGACAATGGAGCAGATATCAAGTGTCGCGTGGCGGCCACTGATTGCATTGATCTCAAACAAGTTGGTACTCTTACCCGCGTTCGTGGTTTGGCCATAAGCCACTTCCTTATCGTTGGAATCAAATGCGTAGGCACGTACAAAATATGTGGCCTGAGGCACGTCGCGTTGAATCAACCACTCGAAGGTTTGGACCGTTTTGTTGGAAGCATTGTAGGGCATGGCTAACATTTTGTGTTGGCAAGTCTTGTCCCGAGAGAGTTCATCCTCGGTTTTTCTCCATGCGCGGTCTTTTTGGCTTATGGGCGCGTAGCACAATTTCAGCTTTATGGTTTTGTAGGATGAGTCTGTTCCAGCTGGGAAGGTCTTGTTTAGAGCCCATGTTCCACTGATTTTGTCTACTCCAGATAACAGAACTGCATAGATATTTGTATTTCATACCAAAATTGAGTTTAATCAGCTTGAAGGAGTATTTAACATCATGTTTTTTTTATATAAAAACAAGTACGCAATCACAATATAGGATAAGACATTCATTTATTAAGGTTTTTGAATTTTGATGTCTATTAACGTTTGCAGAAATTAAGGTGATCATTTGTAATATCAAAAATTGTAACGCGACTGCCGTTTAAAAACCTTGATAATTATAACACACTGGACTCTATTAAACATGGCCAAATTTTCTTGAAAAATGTTCATAGTGGTATATGATATTATTCAAATTCAAGAAAAGAGGAAGGAACATAATCACATAAATCAAGGTTGGATTAGCTTATTTTATGTTCCTAAGCATATACAAATCAAAATTAAATCAAGTATGTTTTTAAAGGAAATAAAGTGATTTTGTCTTGAAATTAATTCATCAAAATTAAACATGATCTATGTGATTCATCATACTCTATTCTAACTAGCATAAGTCAATACAAGATGCAAAATCTTATTGTTACTTACCTTGTCCCTGCTTAGGGGAAGCTGAGACATCAAGGGTTCTTTTCAAAGAAGAAAAGAGATCCTTTCCATAACAACGTTCAGCTAAACAGCATAGAAGAAGTGATGCTATCACAAGCTTGTATGCTGCCATAGTTCTAAAGAAAAGTCAACTGTGAAAGGGAGAAGACTTCTGAGAAAAGCCAATTGGAATGGAATGATATTATGCTGAGAAGAATCTGAATGGAGATACACTCATTCTAAACCATATTATATACAAAGCCCAATCCAAATAAAATAGTATAAAATTGATACAAATTGAGTTTTGACTTTGGCTAATGACACCTACTATTATAAGTCATAAGGCCTAAAATATTGTCTAAATGTGTGTTTGGTTGTGCGGTGAGAATTAATCTTGATAGAATTGATTATGTAGATATGATTTTGATTAAAAGTAATTAACATGCGTGTGAAAATCAATTCTAGAATCAAAAACTATAAAGCTTGTAGAATCAATTCTGAAGGCAGAATCAATTCTAGTTACAACAACCAAACATGTCAACATCAATTTTATACCTCTAAAGTCAATTATGGTCCCTTTGGAACCAACATGCACTAAAAAAATGTTTGAAAGAGGAGAAAAGTAATAGACGGAGCAAACAAGTGCCAAGTGGTATAGATGGCCCTTAAACTTGTTGAAGGGATATCCTATTCAAAACCAGCCAACTTATATTGTACCGATGGAAATAGTTTAGTTTAGGACAGGTTAACTTGAAGAAAAAAACAGTTGTCTTAATTGCAGTTTTAACCCCCTAACTTTTTTAAAGTTGCGATTTTGGTCTATTAAGAAGAAAAACAAACTACAAAACCGTCCCAAGTTTTGCAACTGTAGCAGTTTTGGCCCCCCAAAGCCAAAAAAAAATAAAAAAAATAACACGTGGCACCTCACTTAGAGTGTCACGTCAGCGTAGACCGAGTCAATATTAGCCTTGGGGGCCAAAACTGCCACAGGTGCAAAACTTATGGGGCGGTTTTGTAGTTTTTTTCTTAGAGGCCAAAATCGCAACTTTAGAAAAGTTAAGGGGTTAAAACTGCAATTAAGCTTTTGTTTTAATTTTAATATTACTTTAATTATGACACTAAAGTATGTGATAATTTTTTGTCTTTGAATTTTGTCGACAAGAAAAATTAAATTATTGATTCTGAAATTGTTATTGTGTTTACTTTGTTATAATTATGTTTCTATTTTCTTCATGTCCTCAACTGCTTGGAATTTCTTATGGACAGACGGTTATACATAGTCCCTTAGATATTAAAATTCTTTGGATGAGTTGTTTGTCTCCAGGTTCCTAACGTGAGATTAATTTAGTTCCTTTTTTAATATATAAAAAATATATCAACCTAAAATGACCATTAGAGCTGCCAATGATTTGCCAATTATAGAAGGAAGAACAGTTCAATTTAGTTTTTTTAAGAAACAATTCAACTTTATGTATCAAACTTTATCATGACACGATATGATTTTATATAGAGTGTACTTTTTTTTTTTTGGAGCAAATATAGAGTGTACTTATCCGTTTTATATAGAGTGTACTTATCCTTTTATTTATTGTACTAATCTTATGATATTATATTTGTGCACTACTATAAACTTTTCCATCAAATTTGAAGTTTTATATATAAGGTTTTTTAGAGGATATAGGGTACCTGGTTCATGTTTTTTAGGATGGTGTTTGTGTTTGTTGGAGTGCTTGAAATTATGCTCTAAAAATTGTTTGCATTGTAATGACTTCGAGGATCCCTTATACTCTATACCAATATATTGTTATCTAAAATAAGAATCATTATATTTTCCTAAAAAAAAAAAAACAAGAATCATTATATGTAAATGGACTTAGACACCTTAAATGGTCGGACTTATTTTTTACTCCTGTCTACGAAAAAATTGTTGTTAATTTAGGATAGCCAATGATAAACGACGATGGATATTCACACCTATAATATGATTATAAAAAATATTTATCAATAATTTATTTGATAGCTAATTTCATCTGATGGTATAATTTTTTGTTACTTATATTTCATCTGATGGTTTAATTTCAATCAACTAATTTCTTAGTTATAAATTGTAGTGTTACTTTTCCAAAAAAACTATATATAAACTATCTTTCAAAAAAACTATATAAACTATATCATTATGTTTTTGAAAAAGTATAAACGAATTTTTTTTTTTTAAGGATATAAACGATTTTATCAAAAAGAGAGCCTTATAGCATATTGGTATTTTATCGAGCAAATGTCTAACTTAACCCTTCAAATTGTAGGTCGAATCCCTTCAAGTTGTAGCGTTGTATTGGTTACAAGAGCTGTATCAACTAAACGTCCAAAAAAAAAGAGCTGTATCAATCTAATCCTCTCATATTATCGATATTTTAAGATGTTTCATGAAGTTTAAATGTTTTCAATCAAACTTAGTCCTCTATTGGTATATTTGTAGAAACTAGAATGAAATTACGTTGATAATACATGGAATGAATTTAGAACTAAATGAATAATATCACAAATGTAATTTTTGTTTTGTTAACTCTTTAGGCTCCAGGAACAAAGGGTATAGTAATCTCAAGTTTCGTTATGATGTAAGTTCGGTTATGAGGTAAGTAAAATCTGATCGTATAATTGTTCTCGTCAAAAATTAGATTTGTGTTCTCATAAACCATTCTTTGTTCTAGGGATTTATTATTAACCACACATTGATAACAAAGTTATGCAAACCAACTATCATGATTAATAATTGTAAGGCTTAATTGCACTTTTGGCCCCCTATCTTTTCAAAAGTTGCGATTTTGGCCCCCTAACTAATTAAAATACAAAACAGCCCCCTATGTATTGGATCTTTGGCAGTTTTGGCCCCAAGGCCACTTTTG